>OGCH01000077.1_pt1 | contig 65938 bp, 52 predicted proteins | sample 1570111 | NCBI WGS metagenome assembly OGCH01 (sample SAMN03436243, study PRJEB24508) | hot springs metagenome | biome: Desert Springs; feature: Hot Springs; material: Water | place: USA: Great Boiling Spring, Nevada | collected 2008-12-01 | depth 0 m m | reverse complement strand
GGGGAGCTGGTGGTCTCCAATTGGACGGGGTAGACAGGAATCGAGGTACCGAGTCGGGTAGCCGCCGTGCGAGCGATCCACACGGCTCCTGGAGCGAGCTGATCGGTCTCGCTGCGACGCGTCGGTAGATGCGGGTCGATCAGCGGGTACCCCTCCGGAAAGACGACGAGCAGTTGACCTGCGGTGACTCGCCGAACCGCTTCGCGCAGGCCGCCGACGAGGAGTCGCTGTGCCTCTCGTGGCGAGTAGATCTGCCCCGGTCGGTCGATCTCGCGCGGTCGGACGATCGTCGGCCAGCCAGCGGTCCGGCAGAGCAGTTCCATCAAGCGACGCCAGCGTCGATCGGGTACCCAATCGAGGGCTACCAGGAATCGTAACGGGCGATCGATCGTCGCCAGGAGAGCTCGACCATCGTCGAGGTGATGGACGTGCTGAGCAGCGAAGATCGCCGGCCCCGACGGTAGAGGCTGGGCGGTGCGGAAGACGATCGGTCGACGGAGGGTGAGACGGGCAAGCCTGCGGAGCACGAGCCAAGAGATGTGCTCCACCACAGGTTCGGCCTGTTGCCGATCCGCACGGTGTGTGCCAACACGCGTCCAGTCAGCAGCGAAGAATGCCAGCGTTGCGGGGAGCAGGCCGGCAACGAACGCCAGCGCGATCGGCCCCCACAGTCCGACCGCCGCGCACAAGGCGCTCGCAAACAGGATGTTGGCGGCGTAGATGGCATACGGGAATGTGGCCGAGCGGAGTACGGGTTCGGCGCGCCAGGCCCAGCGACTAGTGGCTGTGAACGCCAATCCGGTGAGAGCCCAACCAGCGAAGTTGATGACTGGCATCCCGAAGTAGGAACCGGTTTGATGCCAAACCCAAAAGCGTGCTTGCATCGCCTCGTGCGCCATCGCCGGATCGAGTACGAGGTCCCAAACGACTAGAAGCCAAACGCCAGCGAGCACTGGAGGCCAGGATGACCCGCGACGGGGCAAGTATCGGCGCAGCCGAAGCGCCAAAAGATAGGACGCGAGCCCAACAGTGAACCAGGAGAGCGGGATGGTGAACGGAACGCGATCCAGAATCTTGTAGCCGAGCCCGCTCGTATAGCTGTAGTTGCCGAAGGGCCAGCCAGTGCTGGTGCCGATGAGTTCGGCACTCAACGAGATGGTGACACTGAGCAGGAAGAAAATCAGCGTTCGACGGGGGCCGATCGCACTCCAGGCATAGACGAATAGTGCGGCAGCGCCGAGCACGATGTAGGCGACGCCGCCCCACCGCATGCCGAAACTATAGACGGAACGGCCGAGTTCGAGATGCGCCCAGAGGTCTGGTCGCTGGAGCGCGATCGCGATCCCTCCGACGCCGAAGAGGAGCGCCACGACATAAGCGCTATAGAGAGTCCACGCCAAGCGACTCGCGCGCATGCTGCACGTCCTTTCCGATCGGTCGTCCACGCCAGGTCGGCCGGCGGTCCCAGCTGCTCGTGAAGAGACGCACTACGACGAGCGGATCAGCCAAGGGAGCAAGCCAGTACCAGATCGGTCGCCGTGGGTAAGCGCGTCGGATTCCCCACGCCATCCCGAACCGAACCGCGAGTGCGAGAAGAGCGGCTGGCCGCAAGGCAGCGTCGCGCCAACTCGCCAGGAACAGCGGTAACCAGGCACCCTGGGTACCGAGGAGAAGTGCCATGTCCAGCAGGTTCCGCCATACGGGCCGCTCCTCGTGCGCTGGCAGCGAGCGCGGCCACCCGTGCCAGATCGCGCGACCGTCCCGATACATCGTGACGGAGGAGTCATCCAGCGCATCCCAGAAGGCGACCCGGTGACCGAGCTGCACGAGTCGACGCGCCGCTGCTACATCTTCGGCGTTGCTGTGGGCGAGAGAGCGGAGGTCGTCGAGCGCCTCGACGGCCCGACGGTGCAGGAGCATGGCTTGCCCGTTGGCCAGCGCGTCACCGGGCTCGGAGTGGAGTCGGCCGGGCACTCCGTAGCGGTAAACCAGGGTGGTCAGGAAAGCGGGATGGAGGAGCCAACTACCGATGTCCGGCATCGGTCTTTGATGGAGGGCCACGCTCCCACAGGTGACACCGTGCTGCAGAGCGAGCGCGAGCATCCGCTCGGCGAGGGTCGGTGCCGGCCGCACATCGGCGTCGATGATCAAGTACCAGTTCGCCGGGAATGTCTGGCAGGCGTGCACGAGCCCCCAGACCTTGCCGTTCCATCCAACCGGTGGTGAACCGACGGGAAGCCAGCGGACGCGTGGATCGCGCATGTGGTAGGCGGCGACCAGCTGGGCTGTTCGATCGCTCGACCCGGTGTCGACGACCACGATGGCTGAGACGACTGGCGGTTGGCTGATCAACCCTTCCAAGCAGGGTGCCAACCGACTCTGCTCATCCAGTACCGGCACGATCGCGACGATGCGCTCATTGGGTGGTCGAGCGTCACTCGCCGAATGGCTGGTGTCGCGTAGGCGCTGGCGCGCAGAGCGGATGAGTCGCGCCAGCGCGACGCTGTGTGCAGCGATCACGAGTAGTGAGAGCATCCGCGAGAAAGCGGGTCTGCTCATCCGCCGATCCCTTCCCCCAACGCGATGAGCAGTCGGGACAGGAGCGGGAAGGCTGGGTGTTCGGGGCGGACGAGCTGGTGATCCCCCGGTGTTTCGATGAAAAATCGCAAGTTCTCGAATGCGCGGGCAAAGTTCCGGGTATCGCGTGCTGGCACAGTCGTGTCGTTGCGGCCCTGAACGATGGAGACAGGACTCTCGACCGATCGAGCTGCCTGACGGGCGCGCTCGGCGGTCATCGCGAGTTCGCGCAGCAGACGCCAAGGGAAGCGGAGCGACCGTAACTCGTCGCGTACGAGAGGATCCGAGGGATCGAGCATGGGATTCCATCCGGAAAGCGCTTGCTGAACGGCTGTGTCGTCGAAATCGACGCGGGCAAATGGTCGCGGGCCGGCGCTGAATCGCTCGAAAAGCGGGATCAGCCGCCGGTACCAGAAGGGCAGGGGCAATCGTGAGAACGGAGCGAGGAGAACCAGCGCAGCTGGTTGCAGGCGTGCGGCGAGCAGCGTCGCGAGCGCCCCGCCGAGCGAGAAGCCGACGATGACCACGTGCGAGGAGATCCGGCTGGTGGTCCGCAGGAGCGTCTCCTCCCAATCGGTGAGGGTCACCGTTGGCAGTTCGTCGATCCGGGCACCGAATCCTGGTAGAAGCGGTGCCGAAACCGTGAAGCCCTGACGGTGAAGGATTTCGGCGAGTGGTCGCCACTCGGCCGGTGTACCCATGAATCCGTGAATCAAGAGGAATGCCGGTGATCGACCAGGCAACTCGATCGGTTGGTGTTCCGGTGAGCGGAAAGGCTCGCTCAAGCGATGCCAAAGCTCGGACATGGGCAGGTTCCTCCGCGAGAGAGACGACGATGGATTTTCCAGGCTCGGAGCAGAGCTGCCGCTTTGTCATCGTAACCGGCAACTGCTCGCAGCCGTATGGTGTCGAATTGGTTACGCTCGATGACCTGGAGGATCGCGCCGTAGACTTCGGCGGACACGATGATGGCGAGGCGAACGCGAGGCGGCAGGCACGGGTAACCACGGATCGCTTGCCTGTAGAACTGGCGGGCACGAACCACCTGGAGCCGGATCACGGCTTGCAGCCGGTGATCGGGTGGACGGTATTCGTTCGCCAGTCGCTCCACCTCGCTCGGTTCGATGCCGAAGCGGATGAGATCTTCGATCGGGAGATACACGCGCCCGCGACGCAGATCCTCGCCCACGTCTCGTGCGATGTTGGTCAGTTGCATCGCGATCCCCAGTGCATTCGCGGCTGAGAGCCCGGGTCGACAATGAACACCCAGGAGAGGAGCCAGTGTCAGGCCGACTGCACCGGCGACTTGGTAGCAGTAGTGATAGAGTTCAGGGTGCGATCGAATGCGTCGAGGGAAGAGATCATCGAGCAGTCCGCCGATCAGGTCACAGGCATACTGGGTCGGCAGACCGTACCGCGTGTACACACGCGCGACCGCTCGAGCGAGCGACGGATTCGGTACCGGTGTGGCGAAGTTACTGACCAGCCAAGCTTGCCAGCTGCGCAGCATCGCTTCGGCCAGCTGTGGTTCCAACCGCCCAGTATCTGCGATATCATCAAGGTGGCGAAAGAACGCATAGATGGTGGTCACGTCGTGTCTCGTCTCGCGCGGCAAAAAGCGACTCGCCAGCCAAAAACTCCGACCGTAGCGGGCGAGAGTCTCGTTCCAATCGCTGTCGTGCCCTATCCCGAATGATTCCCAGGAAAATGAACTAATCATTGTTTAACCTGACAGCAGCCAAGGGAACCGATGCTATCCACCTCTTGACAGCGAATCGAGTCTCCCATCACAGTATAGCCTTCGCTTCCCGGGATGCCAAGGCACCGCGTCTGGAGCGCCGTGGGTTTCGCGCACCGCACGGAGGATCGTCGCTGGCCGTCGGGACACAAGCTGCATCGCTCGGAAAGCTGGCGTGAGCCCGCCGACCGAGGTTCTCGGGTGAAAATCGGACATGCTGTCTTCATGCGGTAAGCGAGCGAACCTGGCTTGCAGCTGGTCGCTGGTCCATTTCTGCAGCGCTGCGTGTCACACTTTTTCACTACCTACCGGTTGAATCGATCCGGAGGCGGAACGAACTCAGCTTGTTCCGCAGCGCTCTGGCCGAGGCCATGAGTTCGCCCGAGGTGACGCGGAGCGAAGCACGAAACGAGCCGGGGCACCGGTTATGTCCAGCGCCCCGACTCCCTCCTGTTCCAGGCTTCGCGAGCGTCGAGCGTTCAGGAACGCAATCCCTGGAGAAGGACCGGCAAAGCCGTCTCGACCAGGTCGCTCGCTTCCTTGCCGCTCAAACGCGCATTGGCATGCATCGCTTCTGCGGTCGAGAGGATCGCCAGGGCTGCGAAACGTGTATCGACTGGACGTCCCTCACCGCGCTGTTGCGCTGCTTGGAGGAGATTCTCGATCGGGCGAACGAGGCAATCGAGCGCGAGATCGATCAACCGCTTGCGGTGCTCTTCGGAGATGGCTGGGAAATCGGCCAAGAGCATGCGCGCCAGGTCGACCGGTGGGTGGCTGGCTAGCCACTGCAACACGGCGCGGAGTCCGGCTTCCAATGATGCACCGGCTCCGGCGATCGCCTGCTCCAACCCCTCGCGATGGGCTTGCAGCCCGCGCTCGGTCACGGTGACGTAGAGTTCTTCCTTCCCACCGGGGAAGTGATAGTACAGCGATGCCTGCCGAATCCCGAGCTCCTGCGCGATGTCGCGCAGTGTCACCGCCTTGTAGCCGCGCTCGGCGAACAAGCGCTCGGCAGCCGCCTGAACTCGTTCTCGTGCAGCGCTGATCGTGCTCACCACGGCACCCTCCCTATCGTCAGGACTCCTACTGAACGGCCAGTCACACTATAGCAAAAATTGTCGCTGAGGTCAACTGGCCGTTCCGATCGTCTCGAGCGATCGAGGTGTGGTGAACTGTGCGAAAGCCCTGATGCTGGTGTGCCGAATCAGGATCATTTTGCAATGAGCTACTATTCGAGATCTGCTCAATTCGCGCCATTCGCGTATGATCAACGGAGGGAAGGAGCGAGTATGGGAGAGCAGCTCGTCGGTTGGTCTCGTCCCTCGCAGGGCGCGCTTTTCTGGGTGATTCGCCTACTCGTCTTCGCTGCTTTCTTCGATCTCTTTCTCCAGTATCCGATCGCTGCACCGTATGCGGCGACGCTCGGCGCGGGCCCGGCACTCGTCGGGCTGATCGTCGCCGCCTACTCGATGGCGAATTTGGGTGCGAATCTGGTCGCTGGAGCGCTCCTGGATCGGTTGGGGCGGGGCGGGCCGCTCTTGGCGAGTCTCCTGCTCACCGCTCTGACGGTCGCCTGCTATGCCCTGGTGCGCACACCTGGACAACTACTCGGTCTTCGGCTCGTTCATGGCGTCGTGGTCGCTGTTCTGGCTCCCGGGGCGTTCGCCTTGGTGGGAGATCTGGCCTCACCTGAGCAACGCGGGCGGCTGATGGGAACCAATGGCGCGATGATCGCGCTCGCGGCGATCGTCGCACCGGCTCTCGCTGGTATCCTGCAGGAGCGCGTCGGATACGCTGCGGTTTTCCTCCTCGATGCTCTCGTTCTCACCGGGGCTGGCACCGTTCTTCTGGGGTTCTCGAAGCGGATCGCCCGCAGTGGACGGGTGCGCGATCGGGAGCCCTCCGCGACCGGGGGATGGAGTGGGTTGGTCCGGCAAGAGATCGGCCCGTTCGCGACGATACTCACCTTTGCCATCGCGCTCGGCATCTTCGTCACGCACGTGCCGGAGCGGCTCGAGTTCCTCGGGATTCCTGCTTCCGTTCGTGGCGCAGCGTTCAGCACGTACGGAATTTTGGCCGCGCTCGTCATGATCAGTCCGCTGCCGAGCCGTCTCCTGCGCCGTGCCGGTCTTCAGGCGAGTGCAGCGGGACTCGCCCTCATCAGCATCGGCTTGCTGGTCGCGAGTGCCGTACGCTCGGTTTCGCCGAACGCTCTCGAGCAACTGACCCTGCTCGGTGCGGCGATCTTCGGCATCGGCTTCGGGCTGCTCTTCCCGACGGTGACAGCGGAGGCGGCGCGTCGCTCTCCGCCGGGCATGCGCGGACGGGCGTTCGGCGTCTTCTACGCGCTCTATTCCCTCGGCGTGGTACTGGGTGCATTAGCGAGTGGCTGGTTGACCGAGTTCGCTGGGCGGGCCTCGGGCTGGCCGCTCGTCGTTGGCGCCGCGGTGTCGGCACTGGGTTGTGTGGTTCCGTTCCTCGAGCGGCGCACACGTGAGGAAGTCGCGTTATGACGGCGTGCGCGAGGGAGTCCCTGGGTGAGTTCCCCGAGAAGCCTTTCCAGTCCTTCGGAGAGCGCAGCCAAAATCTCGGGCGGCAAGCGGTTCGCGGCGAGGCTGATCGCTGCCGGTGGAGCGATTTCTGAAAGAGCCACGAGGCGCCCAGCCGGAGTAGCGGCGACGAGGATCGCTCGTCGATCCCGAGGATCGGGCTCCCGGTGCGCCAGTCCAGCCTGTTCCAACGTATCGATCAGACGAGTTGCGGCAGCGCGCGAAATGCCCAAGAGTGCAGCCAGTTCGCTGGCGCGGAGCGGGCCGAGCACGAGCAGGAGGTGCAGCGCGGTGATTTCGCGCTCGAGTGAGAGGGGCTGGGTCATCAGCCTCTGCTCCAGAAGCCCGAGTACTCGGGCAGCCACGACGACGTACAGGAGAAGTTCAGTGACTGGTGGGTCATTCTCCGATTGTCGTGCTGACCGCGGTTCCACCACTGTCGATCCGTTTCCAGGGCCCCAGTAAGGTCGTGCGTCGTCTGCACTCTGGCAGATGACGCCGGCTGGGCGTCTCCCCTAAAGGTCACGAATCGAGCCGACGTTCATCCTGCTGACCGATCGTGACCCGCGTCACTCGGAACCACGATGATCCGTTCTGGCAGAGGAGCAGGTTGCCCCTTGCTTGCGAGAGGCCACCGATTTGGCGAGGGCTGGGCTTTCGTGTAGGCTAGCATGTTGGTGTGCATGGTGCAGGGTGGGAAGGCGAAGAGACGGAGCTGGCGATCATGACTGAGCACCCAGTAGTGAACGGCGAACGTCGAACGGTTTTCGGGAAAAAGGTCAGGCGCCTGCGCCGGCTCGGGAGGACGCCGGGTGTCATTGCGGGACCGGTCGTTCCTGAGCCGATTCCGGTCGCGGTGGATGAGCGCGAGTTCGAGCGGGCATTCCATCGCGTCGGGACCGCGCGACTCGTGGATCTCGTCGTCGACGGGACGACGTATCCGGTGTTCATCCGTGAGGTCGCGCTGCATCCGGTCACCCGCAAAATTCTGAACGTGGAGTTCTATGCTCCTGACCTGGCTCGACCCGTGACGGTCACCGTGCCGGTCGTGACCGTCGGCGAATTGGCGCCAGATGTGGTCGGTGTCGTCACCATCCAGACGCCGGAGCTGGAGATCCGGGCGCTGCCGGATGCCGTTCCGGAGCATATCGAGGTCGACTTGAGCTTGCTTTCCCGCGAGCGCACGGCCATTCATGCCGGAGAGATCCCGCTGCCAGTCGGCGTCGAACTCGAGACCGATCCGGACGTGGTCGTCGTCGTGTTGGAGGAGGCGGAAGAAGCCGAGACGGTGGAGGAAGCGACCCACGTGCTGGCTGAGGAGATCGGTGACCGGCCGCGCTCGGCGGAGGAGGGTGCCGCACCGGTGCGAGAGCGGAAACTGCGCGAGAGCGAGTGAACTCGCGGGCACGCACCGGTCTCGCGTTCGTCAGCGGGTCGCTGAACGGGCGACCCGTGCCGCGATCACAGTCAGGAGCCCGAGCAGCGGAAACGCGAGCGACCAGCGTCCCGGAAGCCGACGACGCCGGGGTGCTGCCATCTTGACGTGCTCGAGCTGCCACTCGCGTCGTCCGTCGACATGCTCGATCAGTTCGATACGCAGACTTTCGACGACGGTAAACGGAGTCAGCGACGGTACCGATCGCGGGGAACCTCGATCCGCCGAGCGCTGCAGTATCTCCCCGATTAGGGGAGCGAGACGGGTTGCCCACTCGAATGCCGTCACGACGGGCAACGAGATGCGCGGCTGCGGTGTTTCGATGACCGATCGCTCTGGAAGGGGTGCGGGAAGCGGCCGTGTCATGACTGTCTCTGCTCCTGCCGTTGCTGCTCCCACCAGCTGCGTGCGGCTGCCACTGCCTCTTCGCCACCCAGGTACTTCGCGATCAGCTCGTCCAAACCGAAAACGACATCGACACGGACGTCGATATCTCGATACTTGAGGACGAGATCCTCGTAACGTGCCCAGTACCAGTCTTCTCCACCCCCGGCGTGGATCTCCCACTCCGGCCGCACTTGGATCAGGAGGCGCTGTTCTGGATCGTAGTATTCGAAGATCGTCTCGATCTGGCGCGGCTCCTTGCACAGCGGGCAGCGTGTCCAGTGGATGGTTTTGAGAAGAATGCCGTATCGTGCGTCGGGATGCGTGGCGACATTGACGCGACGGGCAACCGGCGCCGACCAGATCGTCTTGCAGGCTGCGCAACGCATTTCGATCTCGCTGAATTCGGTCGGCAAGTCGGGTACAGGCACTGCCTGCTGGGGCCGTTCGGTCATCGCATCGTCCCTCGTTCCCCGCCGCTCACGCTCGACCGATCTGCATTGTACCGGATCGGGAGGGGTGTCCGGGAGACAACGCCTGGAGCAGTGGTCGTGATCACCTGCCCTGTTCCTTCCCGCGCACAAGGTGACAGCTACCGGTGAGAGGATCGCTGGCCCATTCGCCTGGCGCACTGGCAACTCAGGCCTGATGCGAGTCAAGCGAAAGATTTGTCCCGTAGGATGGGAAAGCGGAGGCAGATCGGGGTGATCGATCAGTCGTTGGACGGGTGACCGACAGGAAAGCACTCGGTGGATGCGGAGCGTCCTGAACGCTCGAGCCGATGCAGCGAGGTTGCGGACTGGTGCAGCCGCCGGTGGTCAAATCGCGTCACCGCCACGGTTCGCGATCTCGATTCCCGGCGGTAGCAGAGGCGATCATTCGCGAACCAGCAAGCTGCTGCAAAGACTACTCCCGACTCACGTCGATTTTCTAAATGGTGAAAGAAGCTCGATCGGTTACCGGCAGAGGTTAGACTTCTTGAGGAGGCTGCACATGGATCTCCAGGAGAACGTGGTGAGGGCATTGGTGCAGCGAGGATACGAGGTGGTGCGCCGGACGAGTGCGCTCGTCTTCCTCGTTCACCCCGAGTCTCCCGGCATCATGGTCCGTGTCGGGACGGTGTACGTCGTCGCGGAAACGAGCGGAGCTGAGATCGTGCGCCAGCGACTCGACCGATTCGATGCCGCTTCCTTCGTCAGCCAACTGCAGGCGTACGAGACTGGACGGGCACGATGAATCCAGGTCATCGATTGGAGAGATTCGCCTCCGGAGCCGTCGTCGGCCTCCTCTGGGGAATCTGTCTGTTCCTCGTGGAGTGGCTCGTCGGCGCCGCGACGCTGCTCCGGGCAGTCCTCGACGCGACCACGCGGATCCTTCCGGTCGGTCTTTTCGGTTGGATACTCGGACGTGCCGAAAATGCGGCGAAGCCGCTCGCTGTGGTTGGGACGCTCGCCCTGTTCGCCTTCCTCGCCGGTGGGCTCGCGCTCGTGCTGCGTGGGCGTGGCCGCATCTGGTTGCTCGGAGCGCTCGCTCTCGTGCTGTGGTCCGGCACGGTATGGGTCGCGTACGAGTATGGTGGAACGCTCACGACCGCCTTGTTCGTCGCGACCAGCACTGCGTTGTTCCTCGTCGGTGGATTGTGGATCGTTTCTGCCGAGGCGCAACCGAGTTCGCCGACGCGGCGTCGTTTGCTCCGCACCGTCCTCGGAGCAGGCCTGGTGTTGGGACTGGCGACTGCTGGGCGGTTCCTCACCGGTTTGGGGGCACGATCGCGAGCGCCCGGTGTGGTCGACGAGCGTGGGCTTTCGCCCGCCATTACACCGCTCGCTGATTTCTACGTCGTGTCCAAGAATGTCGCCGATCCGGAGGTCGATCCCGCTCGCTGGCGGCTGCGGGTCAGCGGACGAGTCCGTCGCCCCTTGGAGCTCGATCTCGCGGCCTTGCGAGCTCGACCAGCGGTGCGCATGATTTCGACGCTCGAGTGCATCAGCAATGACGTCTGGGGACCGTACATCAGTACCGGCGAGTGGATCGGTCTGCGCTTGCGCGATCTTTTGTTGGAGGCGGAACCGGTGGATCCACTGGTCGATGTGGTGCTTCGGGCAGCCGATGACTATTCGGATTCCATCCCGTTTTCGGTCGCATTGGACCCCGCAGTGCTCTTGGCCTATGGCCTCAATGGCGAGTCCCTCCCGCGTGAGCATGGTTTCCCCCTGCGACTCGTCGTGCCAGGTATTTACGGCATGAAAAATGTGAAATGGATCACCGAGATCGAGTTGGTCGATTTCGACTACCTCGGGTACTGGCAACAACGCGGTTGGAGCGACAGTGCGATCGTCCAGATCCACTCGCGCATCGATACACCCCGAGGTGGGAGCGTTCTGACACTCGGGCAGGAGGTCCTTGTCGGTGGTATCGCCTTTGCTGGAACGCGCGGGATCCAGCGTGTCGAGGTGTCGGTCGATGGAGGAGTCACCTGGCAACCAGCCGAGTTAGAGAGCCCGCTCTCACCGTATTCCTGGGTGCGCTGGTGGATCTCCTGGCGTCCGAACCAAGAAGGACGTGCTCGCCTGGTGGTGCGCACCTGGGACGGTGACGGTCGGCTCCAGGAAGGGCGGGAGCGGCCACCGCTCCCCGATGGAGCGACTGGTTGGCATCGTATCACCGTCGAAGTGCGCGCGCGAACCTGAGCGCGAAGTAGAGGAGCAGGCGAGGTGAACGACGAAGCCTTTCGGCTGGTTCCTATTGGGGTCGTCCACTCACCGGTCGCTGATCGACGCCTCATGCCTCCCAACGGAGTAGAGGCAGAGATCGAGATTTTTCCAGATTTCGCCGATGGCCTCTTGCGGATCGAGGAGAACACGCACCTCTGGGTGCTCGGATGGTTCGTCGATGCCGACCGCGAGCGCCTGGAGTTGGTGCGACCGGAGTACGATCCGGCGCGTCGGCGGCGTGGTGTGTTCGGACTCCGTTCGGTCGCCCGGCCGAATCCGATCGCCTTGACGGCAACGCGCCTGCTGGCTGTGGAGGGCTTGCGGTTACGGGTCGCACCGCTCGACTTCATCGATGGAACGCCGATCGTCGATCTGAAACGGTACTCGCCCAGTTGGGATTGCATCTTTTCCGCCCGAAGTTCGCGCGATCGGTATCTCATCGACTGGGACAGTCCCGAGCGTCTGGCTGAATACGAACGTGAGGCGACCAATTTCCATGGGGAATTGTGTCGTTGGGTCGTCATCGGCGCGCGGCTCATCCAGCATCTCGGCCTGCTTTGGACGGTCCACCCGAAAGATGAGGATCTCCGCGTGACGGTGAGCGATGATCCGGCGCTCACACACTTGGCTGATGCGCTGCAGGCTTTGACCGCGGCAACCTTGGGCAATGGACGGCTGCGTGTCACCAGCGAGCGGAAGGTGTCGTTCACCTGGCGCGAGCGACGTTGGACGGTCGCTCTCCGTCCATTGCCCGATCTCCCGCTCGAGGCGTTCCGTTCCCTCGCCATCGAGCGCCTGGTCGACGAGTGTTCTTGATGGCTACTCCCAGCGAAAGGTCCGCCTGGCGATCGCCAGAAAGAGGACCGTCCACAGGACGAGCGCTGCGAGTTGGGCAAGAGGAAACGCGGGCACCGGTGACAAGACCGAACGGAGCGCACTGGCCAGCGCATTGGAAGGGAGGAGAAGACCGACCAGTGCGAGCGGACCGGGTAGGTGCTCGACTGGCCAAGCGATACCGCCGAGCAATATGAGAAGCAGGTAGAGCCCGTTCGAAAGGGCGAGCGTGGTTTCGGCGCGGATCGCTCCCGCGATCAGTAGGCCGAGACTGGCGAAGGTCGCCGTCCCGAGGAGAAGAACCAAGACGGCGAACAGCGCGGAGCCGGTCGGGCGCCAGCCAAAGGCGAGGGCGACAGCGACGAGCAATGCCGTCTGGAGGAGTTCGATCGTGATCACCGAGGCGATCTTGGCGACGATCAGGCGACCACGGCCGAGCGGCGTCGCTCCGAGCCGCTTGAGGACACCGTAATGGCGCTCGTATGCCGTGCGGATGCTGAGACTGACCAAACCGATCGAGATCACTGCCAGGGCGAGCATGCTGGGTAGCAGAAAGTCGATCGGTCTCGCATACTGATTTGGCGCTAAACCCAGTAGTGCGAAGAAGACGAGGAGTGCGGTCGGTATGACGAGGGTGACCAGGAGCCCTTCCCCACTACGCAAAGTGAGCCGCACTTCCATTCGCGTTTGAGCGAAGAATGCGTGCATCGCGCGATCACTCCCGCACATCGGTCCCGGTGAGCCGCAAGAAAACTTCTTCGAGCGACTGATGTCCGACGCGGATTTCGGTGAGGAGGATACCGCGGTCGCGCGCCCAGATCGCGAGCTCGACCAGTGTCTCCAGCGGCTGCGATGTCGTGAGCATGATTCGTCCGTCGGCGAGCGCCCGTGCTTCGTTGACCGTCGGGAGTCGGGCCAGTGCTGCGGGATCGAGCAGAGTCGTTGCTGCGATCGTCAAAGAATCGGCGTCGTGATGCATGAGTTCGCGCGGCGTTCCCGAGGCGACGAGCTGGCCGTGGTCGATGATGGCAACTCGATCCGCTAGTCGCTCAGCCTCCTCCAGAAAATGCGTCGTCAGCAGGATCGTGATACCGCGTGCCTTGAGGGACTCGATGATCGACCAGGTCATTCGCCGTGCCTGCGGATCCATACCGGTCGTCGGCTCGTCGAGGAAGAGCAGTTCCGGTTGCCCCACGAGAGCCAGCGCAAGTGCCAGCCGGCGCTGTTGTCCACCGGAGAGGCGACGATAGCGGACCCGGCTTACCTCCTCCAGCCCGACCAGACGCAAGAGTTCGCGGGGATCGAGCGGGTCCGGGTAGAAAGCTGCGAACAGTTCCAGCAATTCGCGCGGCGTCGCCGTCGGATAGATACCTCCACCCTGGAGCATCACGCCGATACGCGGCTTCAAGCGATCGCCGTCGCGCCAGGGATCCAGGCCGAGCACACGCACACGGCCCGCATCGGGACGCCGGTAGCCTTCCAGAATTTCGATCGTCGTTGTCTTTCCAGCTCCGTTGGGTCCGAGCAGGGCGAAGACCTCACCGCGCTGGATAGCGAAGCTCAGTCCATCGACGACGCGACGCCCTTCGTATTCCTTGACGAGTCCATCGACGATGACAGCGTATTCGGTGGCTGGTTGCTCGGTGCGAGCAGGTGTGGCGCTCGTGTCGATCATGCCCTCTCCTCCGGAACGAGACCGAGAAGGCGACAAGCGTCCAAGTTCCAGCGAGCGCTCCTCACGTCGACCCCGACACCCCACATCGGGACTATCCGCTCGTGCTGGCTCCCGTGCGAGCGTAGATTGACCTGTGTCACGACGTCGCTGAACACCCCTGAGGGCGCAAAGACCGTCTCCTCGTCCCCGAGGACAAACAGGTCGCCGATGGCATCGAGGGGCAACCGGAAGAGCTGTGCGGCTGTTTCCCGTTCTTCCACGGCGAGAACGCCCGGTAGCCGTGCCAAGACCGTCCGAGCGTGCTCCAGTGACCCGGTCTGGAGAAAGATATAACCGGATCCTCCCATGTTCTGGTGATGGACGACATAGCGATCCTTGATCGGCGGAACGAAGGTCGCCCGGATACCAGCGGCGGCCAGCGCAGCAACGAGGTCGACAGCCCGGGTCTTCGCTCGCATGCCATGGTCGGCTGTGATCACGATACGGTAGTCGTGAGCGCATTCGAGCAGCTCGCCGATTCGCTGGTCGATCCGCCGGACGTAAGCGATCGCCTCGGCCGCATCGGAGGGCCAGCGGTGCATGACGTAATCGGTCGTCGTGCAATAAACCACATCCGGGTGTTCTGTCCGAATGAGATGGAGGAGCACACGGAATGTCCAATCGTCGATCTGGTCGGAGTAGATCGGGGGTGGGGTTCCCAGTATTTGGACGAGCTCGCCGGGTGGGTCTTCCGCGGCGACTGCGAACTGGGCTCCCCGACCGAGAAAACGAACCAGCTTGCGCTTCGAGGTGAGCAGCGCTGTCTTAGCGCCCCGGGCAGCGATGCTTTCCAGCACGGTCGGGCAGCGCAGCGCCTCGCTGGACTCGATGAACTCGCCGCTACCGGTCTTCGGGTCGAAGCGAAAATTGCTCGCGATACCGGTTCGCTCGGGAAACTGGCCCGTGATGATCGCGGCGTGGTTCACGTTCGTGACGCTCGGCAAGACTGCCTCGACCAGCGCGAACGAGCTGTGTTGACGTAGCGCGTCGAGATGGGGTGCCGATGCGAGCTCCGCGTAACTCGGATCGAAACCATCGAGGATGAGCAGCAGGGCAGGGATACTCATGCTTCACCTAAAGTCCGTACAGCATCGCATAGATGATCCAGCCGGTCACGGCGACGTAGAGCCAGATGGGAAGAGTCAAGCGGGCGATCGCGCGGTGTCGGCTGAACTGTCGGCGGAACGCCCGACCGAGGGTAACCAGGACGAGTGGACCGAGGATGATGGCGAGGATCGTGTGCGAAATCAAAATGGCGAAGTACACGAGTCGGATCCAACCCTCCCCAGTATAGAGCTTGGTGCCGAGCAGGAAGTAGCGGAGCACGTAGACGATCAGGAACAGTGCAGCAAACACTGTACCGACCAGCATCGCTCGGTGGTGGAATTGGATCCGCCGTAGGCGCACCGCGATGTAGCCGACGAGCACGCTCACTCCGCTGAGCGCGATCAGTGCGGTGTTGACGATCGGTAGCCAGGTTTCCATCGAGCCGAACCTTTCTCGTTCCACGATGCGTCTTTCGCATCGCGTGCATTAGGATACTGAACCAGAGAACGGGAACGGTCGGGAAAATTCCGTAGCGGAGGGGAACATGAGCAACGGTCGAGTTTTCAGTCGGCGAGCGCTGCTCCGGTTGCTCGGGGCACTCTCGGTGGTCAGTCCACTCGCGTCGAGCTGCCGAAGCGGTGAACCGGAAAGTGCGGCTCCCCGCTCCTCTCCCGCTGCGACACCCGTGCCTACGGTAGTGCCATCTTCCGGCTTGCAGTTACCAGATTACGTGGATCGGGCACGCTTGGAGGGGGAACTCTTCGTCTTCAATTGGGGTGACTACATCGATCCGGATGTCCTGAGTGACTTCGAACGGCTGACTGGTGTCGAGGTGACGGTCGATACGTACGATACCAACGAACAGGCGATCGCCAAGCTGCAGCAGGGTGGCATTGCCTACGATATCGTCGTGCCGACCGACTATGCGGTGCAGATTTTGATTGGCCTCGGTCTTCTCGAGCCGCTCGACCGCTCCGTCGTGCGCGCGATCGAGCACCTGGATCCGAACAATCTCAACGGTCCCTATGATCCAGGCAATCGATACAGCGTGCCGTACTTCTGGGGAACATCCGGTTATGCGTACGATACCGCCGTGCTCGGTCCGGACCTGGACAGCTGGGAAGCGCTTTTCGAGCCAGTCGAGGCAGCCCGCGGCAAGATCGTCATGCACGGCTATTACCGCGAGACGATCGCAGCGGCGCTCTTGTGGCTCGGTTATTCGCTGAACGAGACGAGTGATGAGGCTCTCCAGCGAGCCCTCGAGGTTCTCAAGGCGCAGAAGCCGTTCGTCCTCACGTACACGAGCGAGAACAACGACGAGCTCTTGATCGCTGGCGAAGCAGTGATCGCGCATTGCTGGACGGGGCAGGCGATCCTGGCCAAGCGAGAACGACCGACGATCCGGTATGTCATCCCCAAAGAGGGGTGTGCCGTCTGGCAGGACAACTTGTGTGTCGTGAAGGGTGCCCCGCATCGCTATGCTGCGATGGTGTTCATCGATTATCTCTGTTGGCCGGAAATCGCGGCTCGCAATGCGACGTACGTCGGGTATGCCAGCCCGAACCGGACAGCCCGCGAGCAGGGTTTGCTCGATCCGGATTTGGTGAACGATCCTGCGATCTATCTCGACGATACAACGTGGAAGCGTTTGCAATGGTTCGAAGATCTCGGTCCTGATTACGTAAAGTATGACCGGATCTGGACAGAACTTCGCGCTGGCTAGGCGCGATCCGCGGGTGGCTGAGAAGGACCGCAGCGACCGAGGTGACCAACCAGTTGGCTCGCCGCCGCTCGATCGAGGATCCAGAGCACCTGGCCATCTACCTGGCGTAGCAGGTGAGCCGGGAGGCGTTTGGGATCCATCGGACCCTCGAGCGCATCCCGCACTGCGGGAGCCTTCTCTTCTCCCGTGACCAGGACCAGGATGGCTCTGGCGGCACGGAGGAGGGGCGGCGTGAAGGTCAAGCGCGTCGTCTCTAACTGCGGTACCTCGTTGGCGACGACGAGCCGTTGCTGTTCCTCGAGCGCCGCCGTTCCAGGGAAAAGCGAGGCGATGTGCCCATCAGCACCCATTCCCAGGAGGATGAGATCGAAGCGCGGAATGCCGGGTGGATCGACTCGGAACACGCGCCGGATCGTCGCCTCGTACAGGCGAGCAGCTTCGCGAGGATCGAGTTCGGTCAACATGCGGTGAATGCGCCGCTCCGGAGGAGCGAGCTCAGCGAGGAGCGTTTCGGCCGCGAGCCGGAAATTGCTGTCCGGATGATCAGGTGGTACGGGGCGCTCGTCGCTCCAGAACCATTCGATACGTTCCCACTGGACGGCCGTGCGGTAGGGAGGCTGGGCGAGTTCTCGGTAGAGCGGACGAGGTGTTCGTCCACCCGCCAGAGCCAGGCTGGCCCAGCCGCGCTCCTCGAGAGCGTCCCGAAGGATGCGTACGATCGCTTCTGCGGCTTGCCTGACCGCCTCCTCGGTCGTCTCGGCTACCAGTACACGGCACGTCATCTGGTTCCTCACTCAGGTTTTGGCCAGTTTGCGGATCTCTACTGCGAAGCCTGTCGCTTCGTCGAGCGCCTGCTCGTAGAGCCAATCCGGCCCAGTCTCCTGGAGTTCTCCGATGAGGAGCCGTTGGATCTCGAGCAAGTTGTGATGGAATGCATGTTCCAATAAACAGTGGTTGCGGTCGTGCGCCCGAAGGCGAACCGTGGCGCCGTTTTGCCCGCTCAGCTCGATCGAAAAGCTCGCGGCGTCCTGGTCATGTTGCGCGACGAACCGAGCCCGAAGCACCTGACCATGAAACGGTTGCGCACAGTCTTCCGGCAGGATCGTGCAGGCGATGGAGCGCTGGCCAGGTGCGCGACAGGAGAAGGCCCAGCCATCGCCTTCCGGGAGCACGGTCGTCGAACGCCAACCGAGGCGGCTGGCCAGCCAGCCGAGGTAGAGCAAAGCCTGGGTCGGGTTGCGCGTGCTGTGCTCTGGCCAGTGCCCGTAGTGCACTTCGACGGTCGTGATCGCCTCGAGGGCCCAGCGGCAGTGCTGGATATCGAACATCCGCGCGGTCGTTTCCTGCCAGGGACCCAGTCGTGCCCAGTTCAAATCGGAAACGGCTGTGGTCCGCGAGACCTGTTGAACGAGCCGGCGCGTGGCGATGAGATCCTCCAACGGGTGACGACTTTCCAGGGAATCGAAGATCAGACGATCGACCGCTCGCGTGACCGGAATGAACCGTCGCTCGTGACAGGGAAGCGGGCCCAACCACCAGAGAAATGCCGGGAGGTCAGGCAAGGCGAGCGCCATGAGGACGCTGGGGAGCAGGACGAGATGATCGACCGGCAAGGTGATGGTGATCTGCTCGTAGCATGGTGCGTACCGCTCGGCTAACCCGAGGTTGCATTGGATACTGATCGCTGGTTCGGACAAGTGTTCGCGCGGGACGGCGACCAGCATCACGACGCGTGACGGGTGGTGCGTCGAGAGTCGCGAGATGATGTCGCGTGCCCACTCTGCTCGTTCCCCGTCGGGAGCGTGCACGAAAAGGGTCAGGACACTGGTGCGGCTGAGGGCGAGCTCGTTCCGACGATCAGCCAGTGGCGCGGACTGCCAGAGGCGAGCGAGCTCGCGCTCGATAGCATCGATATCGAAAGGAAGCGTCGGAGGGGGGACAGTAGACACGACGCACCTCCGGATCGGCACGTGACTAGGGGCGTCGCCAACGGCGACCATCTCGCGCAATGAACTGCTCGGCTTCGGGCGGTCCCCACGTACCAGCGTCGTAATTGGGAAACTCCGGCGGAGGGGCCTCGGCCCACCCACGGAGGATCTGCGTAATCGGCACCCAGGCGGCCTCCGTCTCGTCCCGCCGCGTGAAGAGCGTGGAATCGCCGAGCATACAGTCGAGTAGGAGCCGCTCGTAGGCGTCCGGTGTCGGGACCAGGAACGAGGTTCCGTAGAGAAACCCCATCGTGACCGTTCGTAAGCGGATCCGTGGGCCGGGAACCTTGGCGGCGATGTTCAGCGAGACACCCTCGTCGGGCTGAATACGGATGACCAGCCAGTTCGGTTCGATGCCAGCGGTGATCATACCTTTGAACAAGGGATGGGGTACTCGCTTGAACTGGATGGCGATTTCGGTCACGCGACGTGGCAGGCGCTTCCCGGTGCGCAAGTAGAAGGGAACATCGGCCCAGCGCCAGTTGTCGATGAAGAGCTTGAGGGCGACATAGGTCTCGGTCAACGAGTTCGGTGCCACCCGCGGCTCTTCGCGGTAGCCTGGTACCGGACGGCCGGCGATGAAGCCGGGCCCGTATTGTCCCCGCACCGTGAGCTCGTTCACCTCCTCGGGGCGGATCGGCCGAATGGCGCGCAGTGCTTTGACCTTCTCGTCGCGGACGGGATCGGCCTCGAACGCGATCGGTGGCTCCATGGCGACGACGCTCAGCAGCTGGAGCATATGGTTTTGGACCATGTCGCGCAACGCACCAGCCCGGTCGTAATACCCTCCCCGCCCTTCGATGCCGATCGTCTCGGCCACGGTGATCTGCACATGATCGATGTAGTTGCGGTTCCAGATCGGCTCGAAGATGCCGTTGGCGAAGCGAAGCGCCAGAATATTTTGGACCGTTTCCTTGCCGAGATAATGATCGATTCGGTAGATCTGATCCTCGCGGAAGTACCGCAAGAGATGCTCGTTGAGCGCGATCGCGCTCTCCAAATCGTGACCGAAAGGCTTTTCGACGATCAGCCGAACCCAGCTTTCCGGTCGGTTCGGGCGCGAGAGGCCATTTTCCCCGAGCAGTTGCGTGATCGTCTCGTAGGCGTCAGGTGGGGTCGCCAGATAATAGATCCGGTTACCGACTGTTCCCCGATCCCGATCGATCCGCTCGAGCAGCTCACCGAGCTTGGGGTAGGCGGAAGCGTCATGGAAGTCGGCCGCGAAGTAGAAGAGACCTTGGGCGAAGGTTTCCCAGACATCCGGATCGATCGGCTGGCGGCGCGAGAAGCGCTCGACGGCAGCGCGCATTTCCTGCCGGAACTCCTCGTCCGTGTAAGGTCGGCGGGCATAGCCGACGACCGAGAAGCCTGGTGGGAGCAGCCCGTCATAAGCGAGGTTATACAGCGCTGGTATGAGCTTGCGATGGGTGAGGTCGCCCGATGCCCCGAAGATGACCATGATACACGGGTCAGGCAGTCGCTCGAAGCGGAGACCTTCGCGGAGTGGATTCTGGGTTGTCGTGATGGTCATGGACTCGCTCCAGACGACTCGTGCTCAGCTGGTTTGACTGCGTGTCCGCCGAACTCGCGACGCAGGGCTGCGACGACCTTGGCGGCGAAGGAATCTTCCTGACGCGAGCGGAAGCGCATTTGGAGCGAGAGCGTGATCACTGGTGCAGGCACGTCCTCTTCGATCGCTGTCAAAACGGTCCAACGCCCCTCGCCTGAGTCTTCGACGTAACCGCGGATCGTAGCGAGTGTCGGGTCCCGGCGGAAGGCCCGCTCGCTGAGTTCCAATAGCCAGGAGCGGATGACGCTGCCCCGATTCCAAAGGGCAGCGAGTTCGGCGAGATCGTACCGATAGGGGGATCGTTCCAGGATCTCGAAGCCCTCGGCGTAGGCCTGCATGAGACCATACTCGATCCCGTTGTGCACCATCTTGGCGAAATGACCGGCTCCGGCCGGCCCGAGATACCGGTAGCCGTTCTCAGGAGCCAGCGTTACGAGAGCAGGCTCGAGGTGACGAAAGGCGGACTCGTCACCGCCGATCATCAGACAGTACCCGTACTCGAGTCCCCAGATTCCTCCACTCGTTCCGATGTCCAGGAAGCGGATACCGCGCTCCTGTAGTGCTGCGGCGCGCCGTACGGAGTCTTTCCAATAGGCGTTTCCACCATCGACGAGGATATCGCCGGGTTGCAAAAGGCCAGCGAAGCGCCAGAGCATCTGTTCTGTGGGGTCGCCGGCGGGCACCATCAGCCAGACGACGCGTGGCGGTGTGAGCGCTCGAACGACGTCTTCTGGCGTATAGGCACCGATCGCTCCCTCCTGCTCCAAGACGGTGATCGGTTCGGGGCTTCGATTGTGGACCACCACCCGGTGACCGCCGCGGAGCAAGCGGCGAGCCATGTTGCCCCCCATTCGACCGAGTCCCACGATGGCGAGTTCCATCGCTCGCTCCTCTGTCTCCATCTCAGTGCACTGTCACGACGAGCGTTTGTTCGAGTTGCTCCAGCGCTTCCAGTGCATCGTCCCGCAAGCTGATCTGGAGAACTGGCCGTCCTCGACTCACGAGTGCTTCGTAGTCACCGTGTGCCTGAGCCAGGAAGATCGTCCGAAAACTATAGCGCTGGCCAGGCACGGGGAGATCGTTCGCCGGTTCGCTCACGAGTTGGATGAAAGCACCGGTGTTCGGACCACCCTTGAAGAGCTGACCAGTCGAATGGAGATAGCGCGGTCCGATCCCGAGGATGGTCGGGATGCGGAGGCGTTCAGCCAGGAGTTGACGGATGGCATGGAGCCGCTCGAGGGTATCGGGTGTCGGGTCGATGAAAGCGAGCAGGCCGAGGTAGCCGGCCGGCGGAATACGCCCGATGAGATCGGTGAGCGCACTGCGCAGATCGCTAGCATCCGTGCCTCCGACAACGAGCGAGCCCTCACTGAACGCGGCTGGTGGCCGGACGAGTTCACCGGTTTGCTGGTAATGAGCGAGCAGTCGTGCGGTCCGATCCTTGGCTGCTTGAACATCCGGCTCGTCGAAGGGATCGATGCTGAGGACCTTCCCAGCAACGGCGATGGCGAACTCCCACCGCAACATCTCGGCACCGAGTTCCCAGAGGTTCCAGAATCGTGTGCGGACGACGGGATGACCGAGCGTCTCGACCGCCTTGAGCAGCGCTTCTGTCGGTGTGTGCGGTTGCAAGGCCAAGTCCAAGGTCACGAAGACGCGGTCGTTGCTGTACTGCTCGGGAGCCAGGTGTGGTTCATGGACGACGGGGATAAGCCCAGTCGCTTGCTTTCCGGTACTCTCCGCGATCAACTGCTCCAGCCAATCAGCCAGCGGGGCGACCGCTGGTTCGAGCACGAACGTAACCTTGTCGCGCCCGAGCTGCGCGAGTGTGCCGAGCGTGGCTCCGAGCCAGAGGCCAGGATTCTCCGGTGTGGACCGGCGGAGGCGCTCAGCCATGGCCGGAACGGGATCCAGCAGCGCTGCGAGGGGTAAGCCGATCGCCGCGGCTGGCACGAGGCCGAAGAAGGACAGTGCGCTGTAGCGACCACCGATGTCCGGTGGATTCAGGAAGATGTGCCAGGCTTGCCGGCTGCGTGCCCAGTCCTCCAGCGGTGTGCCGGGGTCGGTGATGACGACCAGATGCTGCCCGGCGCGCTCGCCCAACTCTCGCTCGAACTCGGCGAACCAATAGGCCGCCAGGCTCATCGTCTCCAGTGTCGTTCCCGACTTCGAACTGACGAGGAGAAGTGTACGGGCGAGGTCGAGGCGTTCACGATGCCGGCGAATCGTGTCAGGATTGGTCGTATCGAGAACTTGGAGCTCGGGGTGCTCGGCATCGTGGCCGAACACACGCTGGAACACCTCGGGCGCGAGACTACTGCCACCCATGCCGAGCAGAAGCGCATGCGTGAAACGCCGTTCTCGGATCTCCTGCTGAAAGGCCTCCAACTCCTGGAGGTGTCGCCGCATTTGGTCAGCGATGGAGAGCCAACCGAGCCGCTGGCTGATCGTGCGCTGCCGTTTCGTATCGTCGGTCCAAACACTGGCGTCGCGTTGCCAGATCCTTTCCACCGTATCCGCTGCGAGGAGTGCGTCGATCGTCCGCTCGATATCTGATCCGTAACGAGCGAGTTCACTGCACAGGCGTTCGCTCGTCGTGATGATGCTGCGTCGCCGTTCAGCGATGCGACGCAAGACGCTTTCGTACGATGCTTGGAACAACTCCACTCCCTCGCGTTGGAGTTTCTGCGTGATCTCGTGGTAGGAGATCCCCAGTTCCCCGAGGGTGGCCAAAACGCGTTCAGCTTCGTCCAGACCTTCCTCGACCGTATTGGCTCGCGGTCTGCCATGGTCGCGATAGGCCTCGACGGTCACCGGTGCCATCGTCTGGATGGTCGAGGGGCCGATCAGATGCTCGACATACATCACGTCGGAATAGGCCGGATTCTTGGTGGAGGTGCTGGCCCACAGGATCCGTTGGATTTGCGCGCCACGTTCGCGCAAGCGGGCGAATCGCTCTCCTTGCAGGAACACTCGTTTGAAGCGCTGGTAAGCCAGCTTGGCATTGGCGATCGCGGCCTTCCCCTTCAAGGACTCGATGCGTACCCGCTCTTCGGCATCCGTCACCGTGGCGAGCAAGGCGTCCAACCGCTGGTCGACGGCAGTGTCGACGCGAGAGACGAAGAAGCTGGCCACCGACGCGATGCGGTCGACTGCTTGCCCCGCTGCGAGGCGGCGCTCGATCCCGCGCAGGTACGCCTCCATCACACGCTCGTAGGTATCCAGCGCGAAGAGCAGGGTCACATTGACGTTGACACCATCGGCGATCAACTGCTCGATGGCGGGGATGCCAGCCGGTGTTCCGGGCACCTTGATCATCGCGTTGGGACGGTCGATCTTGGCGAAGAGTCGTCGGGCTTCCGCGATGGTTCGCTCGGTGTCGTCGGCGAGCGCCGGTGGCAATTCGAGCGAGACAAAGCCGTCTTGGCCCTGAGAAGCCTCGTAGACGAGCCACAACAGGTCACAGGCTTTCTGTACATCGTGGACAGCGAGTTCCTCGAAGATCGCCTCGTCGGAGAGTCCGCGTGCGGCCAGTTCGCTGATTTCCTCATCGTACTCCTCGGTGCTCCCGATCGCTTTATCGAAGATCGTGGGATTGGACGTCACGCCGCTCAGCCCATCGTCTTCGATCAGTCGGGCTAACTCGCCGGAGGTGATCAAGGAACGGCTCAAATAATCGAGCCAGAAACTCTGACCGAAGAGGGCGAGTTGTCGAAGCGGGTTCGTCATCATGCTACCCTCCCAACTATCCGGAGGCTGCCGGATAGCCGAACCGGTCGCCGGGATGGGGAACCGGACCGGCACTCAATCATAGCGCAGCCGCGCGGTCGCCCTCAGTGACCGAGCTATGAACAAGGGATCTGGCTGTGTGGTCGAAGTTCGACGACGGGTAATTCTTCGGCGTGCGCGAGAGCGAAAGCGATCTCGGCGTCGTAGTCGAAGATGTGCAAAACGCGAAGCAGAGGGCGGACGACCAGCGGGGGGCCGCAGCGTCGGGAGTACTCGGCCATCCGTGCCATCAAGGCGCGTCGCTCGGCTGGATCGAGCACCACGCGGGCCGTGGCACGCCAACACTGGTTACCTGCACGAACGACCACCTCCGGGTGAGCGAGCAGGTTGCGGTACCAGTCGGCGCGTACGCCCGCGAAGCCGGCGAAGACGATGAAACGGTCATCCAAGCGCATCGCGCTGACCGCCGTGCGCCGAGGCAAGCCGGTCTTGCGGCCGATGGTGGTGAGGAGAATCACGCACCGCCAGGCGAGGAGCCTCGCCAGCGGTCCGCGATACAGGTAGACCGGCAACTTGAAAGCGAGGCGAAGGAGACCGCGTGGCCGATGTCGAACGAGCGTCGGCGGGCGTTCGCTCACGGCTGTTTCCTTTCTGTTTTCTCCTGGGCGCCGGCGGCCCGCCCGAGCGCAGCGATTTCGTCGACTGCGGCCGGATTCTCGAGCGCGGAAACGTCTCCGGCATCCTGGCCGAGATAGGCAGCGCGGATCACCCGACGCATGATCTTGGCATTGCGTGTTCGAGGCAGATCGCGCACGATGTACACCCGCTGGGGCCGAAGCGGTTTGCCGAGCTGCTGAGCGATGAGATCGCTGATCTCCTCGGCTAGTCGTTCTGTCGGTCGGATATCGCTACGGGTAACACAGAAGAGGACTAACGCTTCGCCCTTGACCGGATCGGGGACACCGATCGCTGCTGCTTCTTGGATGGCTGGGTGCGAGACGGCGATCGATTCCACTTCCGCCGGTCCCACGCGCTTTCCCGCGATTTTCAGGGTGTCGTCCGACCGTCCGAGGATGAACCAGTAGCCGTCGTCGATCAGCGCCCAGTCGCCGTGTACCCACAGGTTCGGCCAGCGTGACCAGTACGTGGCGAGATAGCGCTCCGGATCACGCCAGAAGCCGCGCGTCATACCGACCCACGGTTGCCGAATGACGAGTTCTCCGACGTGCCCGCGCACTGGTTGGCCATTCTCGTCGACGACGTCGGCTGCCATTCCGGGTACTGGTCCAGTGAAGGAGCAGGGGACTTGCGGCTCGATCGTGGTGCAGGCGAGGATACCACCGCCGACCTCCGTCCCACCGGTGTAATTGATGATGGGGTATTGGCGATTCCCCACTGTTTCGAAGAGCCACCACCAGGGAGACGGATTCCAAGGCTCACCGGTCGACCCAAAGGCGCGCAGGCTCGAGAGATCGTGCCGTGCAGTCGGCGCAGCACCGCGGGCCATGAGTGCGCGAACCACCGTCGGCGTGAGACCGAGCACCGTGATGCGGTGAGTCGCGACGAGGCGCCACAGTCGGTCCGGCACTGGCCAATCAGGAGTTCCCTCGTACAGGACGACGGTGGCCCCGAGCAGGAGTGTCCCTTGAATGAGCCAGGGACCCATCATCCAGCCGATATCGGTCAGCCAAAAGACGCGATCGAGCGGTTGGACATCGAAGCAGAAGGCGAGGTCATGGGCTGCTTTGAGGGGAAAACCTGCCTGGACGTGAACGGTTCCCTTCGGTCGTCCGGTGGTGCCGGAAGTATAGATGAGCATGAAGGGGGTGTTGGCTGGGCTGGCTGTGGCGGGGAGCGACCCGGAGGAGCTGTCCAACAGGTCGTCCCACCACCGATCGCGGGTCGCTGTCCAGGAAACAGGAGTGCCGCTGCGGCGCACCACGACGACATGCTGGATCGTGGGACATTCAGCGACCGCGCGATCGGCGATCTCTTTGAGAGGGACGAGCTGACCCCGACGCGGGAAAGCATCGGCGGTGATCAAAACGGTTGCCTCGGCGTCGCGCAAGCGGGTCGCGACTGCCTCGGGGCCGAAGCCGGAGAAGACCGGAACGACGATCGCGCCGAGCCAGCCCAGCGCCAGCGTGGCCAAAGCAGTTTCCGGGAGCATCGGGAGGAAGAGGCCGACCCGATTCCCCGGTTGGACTCCCAGCGCGGCCAAACCGGCGGCGAGTCGGGGTATAGCCATCGCGATGTCGCGGAACGTGAGCGCGACCGTGCTGCCGTCATCGCCTTCCCAAACGAGAGCGGGACGATTCTCGGTTCCCCACCGGCCCAGCGTGTCGGCAACATAATTGTAGACAGCGTCGGGGAAGAAGGTCGCCCAGGGTAAACCTTGCGAAAGATCGAGGATCTGAGTAGGCGGCCTGAGCCAGCGGATATCCAGATCGCGCAGCGCAGCGTCCCAGTACCAGGCTGGGTCGTTGGCGGCATGCTGGCGGAGCTCGTCGACGGAGTGGAACCCGAGCTGCGCGAGAAAGCGTTGCAACCGGCTGCGGCGGAACTCTGCTGCGGTCGGTTCCCAAGCTGGCACGGGCATACCAGCGCCTCCCTGGCGAGCAACCTGCCCATTCATCGTAGCGTACTGGACCGGAGATGACGAGAGGAGGCTCTTTCGAGGAACCCTCTTGACAGGGATACTGCTGATCGCGTAGCCTCTCGGCAGAGCTGCTGGGATGCGAGGTCGAATCGGTTGTCTTCTCCGAGCGTCCGGAATATCGGACAGCGGATGAAACGACGGACGACTGAGCGTACGGCAGTGTGGGTGGGTCGCTGGTGAAGCGAGGAGGAGGTCGAGTGATGACAGGTGAACCACGTGGTCACTGGCTCGGTTCGAAACTCACGCGGCGGGGGCTGCTCCGGGGGTTGGCAGCCGGCGCCGCGGTGCCTGCAGTGAGCGCGTTGCTGGCGGCCTGTGCGCAGCAAGCCACGCCGACACCGGCGCCGCAACCGACACCGACGGCTGCTCCAGCGGCACAGCCGACTCCGACTGCTGCGGCTGCGCCACCGACGCCGACTCCGGCCGTGTTGAAGGGGACGAAGTTGAACATCCTCTTCGGCACCTTCTTCGTTCCGGAGACCCAGGATCTCATGAAGCAACAGCTCCAAGAGTTCGGGAAGGAAACCGGTGTCGAGGCGACGATCGACTTCATCAACTGGCCGGATCTCCAGCCAAAGATCAGCGCGGCCGTACAGGCAGGCGCTGGTCCGGACATCGTCGGGATGTGGGATACTTGGCCCTCGTTGTATAAGGACGCCCTGGTGGATGTCGCCGACATCGTCGAAAAGCGGATCAAGGTGGAGGGTGACTACTTCGATTGGGTCAAGAAGACCGTCATGGTCGGAGATCAGTGGCTGAGCATTCCGATCGGTGCCCCGACGAGCGCACAAGTGTTCCGGAAGAGCCTCTTGGAACAGGCTGGCTGGCCAGACCCGAACAATCCGCCGGACACGTGGGAAGATCTCTTCAAGATCGGTGTGGAGTTCAAGAAGTTGGGTATGCCGCTCGGGCAGGCTTTCGGTCACTCGACCGGTGACCCGCCGTCCTTCGCCTACGCCTACATGTGGGCCTACGGGGCGATGGAGGTCGAGGAGGATGGCAAAACGGTTGCTTTCAACAAGCCGCAGTTCGTCGAGGGGATGAAGCTCTTCTTGAGCTATTGGAAGCAAGCGTTCGACGAAACCGGATTGTCCTGGGACGACGCGACCAACAACCGCGCTTTCCTGGCCGGACAGATCGGCTGGACCTTCAATGGGAGCAGCATTTACATCGCGGCCATGAAGCAGGCGCCTGACATCGCGGAGGATATCATCCACCATATCTATCCGAAGGGACCGGCCGGGCGATTCAACAATTTGGGGAGCTGGTCGGTCGGGATCCTCAAGTACTCGAAGAACGTTGCGGGCGCCAAGGCGTTCCTCGAGTGGTGGACTGCGCCCGAGCAGTTCCGCAAATGGCTGGAGATCCAGCAGGGATATCAGGTCGCACCGACTCAGTACTATCTCGATGACCCGTATTACAAGGCAGACCCGAAGCTCGTGCCCTACGTCGAAGCGGCCAAGTACGGTCGCAACAAGGGCTACGCCGGTTTGGGCAATGAGAAAGCAGCCGAGGCATTCGCGCGCTACGTCGTGGTCGATACGTTCGCCCGCGCGATCCAGTCCGGCAATGCCGAGGAAGCGATCCAGTGGGGCGCCAGCGAATTGGAGAAGATTTACAGTCGATGAACGAGTCCGGGCTGGGGCAGTCGTTATACTGCCCCAGCCCGGCTGATACACCGAAACGGTGATGACGATCGGAGTCACGCCATGACGACTGCGCCAGCCAGGACCGCTGTCCAGGCTCTCCCGTTGACGTGGCGGGAGCGAGTGCGCCAGTGGCTCGACAGCGAGCCGGTTCTCGCCTACCTGTTCATGTCGCCCGGCTGGCTGATCTTGCTCCTGTTCATGAGCTATCCGTTCTTTCTCGGAATCTGGATCTCGCTGACCGACCGGATGGTCGGATTTCCGGGTGGCGAATTCGTCGGGTTGCGGAATTATCGGGAGCTTCTGCACGACAGCGTCTTCCGGTTGACGGTGATCAACACGTTCATTTATGGCTTCGTGACTGTTCCATTCAAGTTGTTGCTCGGTCTGCTGCTGGCGCTCCTCTTGAATCAGGTGTTTCCGTTGCGGAATGTGCTGCGTGCGGCTCTCCTGCTTCCGTGGATCGTACCGACCGCGCTCTCCAGCCTAGCCTGGTTGATGCTCTACGATGCGGTGCTGAGTCCTTTTTCTTGGATTCTGAAGAATTGGGGACTCATCGAATCGAACATCGCGTTCCTGGGTACCCGCACCAATGCCATCATTTCTCTTTGTATCGCCAATATTTGGCGTGGCACGCCTTTCTTCGCGGTGGCCATCCTGGCTGGCCTGCAGGCTGTACCGCAGGAACTGCACGAGGCGGCAGCGATCGAAGGGGCCAATAGTCTGCAGCGGTTCTTCGCGGTCACGTTGCCGGTGATCAAGGGCATCATCGTCATCACGACGCTCTTCTCGATCATCTGGACGTTCGCGGATTTCCAGCTCGTCTATGTTCTGACGAAAGGTGGGCCAGCGAACTCGACGCACATTTTCGGTACCTTCGCGTGGCAAGAGGGGATCGGCGGCGCGGGCAAGCTCGGGATGGGTGCAGCGGTTTCTCTGTACATGTTCCCCGTTCTCGCTGTCCTTTCTGCTCTCTTGCTCCGCTACGTGCGCTCGCAGGAGGCCTAAAGTGGTCGGGAGCAATCGGCTGAGTAGTCGGTTACTCTTTCTCTATCTTCCACTTGCTCTTTTCACGATTTTCCTCCTGTTTCCCTTCTACTGGATGTTGATCATCTCACTCAAGCCGAATTCTCTTTTGCTCAACATGAAGATCAATCCGCTCTTCTTGACACAGGCGACGCTCGATCATTACCGGTATCTTTTGACGAATACCGATTTTCCGCGTTGGGCGTGGAATACCGCCGTCGTGACGTTCGGCGCGACGTTTCTCTCGCTGACGAGCAGCATCTTGATGGGGTACGCGCTCGGGCGCTTTCGCTTTCGGGGCGGTAATCTGGCTGGTACTGCGATCTTCCTCGCCTACCTGATTCCGCCGACCCTCCTTTTCATCCCCTTGAGCCAGGTCGTCGCCCGCTTCGGGCTTTACAATACGTACTGGGCATTGATCCTCACGTACCCGACGTTTCTGATTCCTTTCGCCTCCTGGCTCTTGATGGGGTACTTCCGCACGATCCCGCGCGAGTTGGAAGAGTGCGCGATGATCGACGGAGCGAGCCGATTCCAGGCCATGTGGCGGATCATCCTGCCGCTCGCTCTTCCCGGAGTGCTCTCCGCTGGCATCTTTTCCTTTACCTTATCGTGGAACGAGTTCCTCTACGCCCTGGTCTTCATGGGCTCGGGCGAGATGAAGACGATTCCGGTCGGGACGGTGAGCGACCTCATCCGGGCCGATCTTTTCCAATGGGGTCCGCTCATGGCAGCCGCCATGCTCGGTTCCGTACCGGTCGCCATCGCCTATATGTTCTTCGTCGATCAGTATGTTTCTGGTCTGACGGCTGGTGCAGTGAAAGGATGAGCAGCTGGATCGCGCACAGGCTTTCTGTATACTCATGGTGGGGCGATCTTCGGCGCGAATGTGACCGGTTCTGCATGACGGAGGGTGCAGATGGCCCAGGTCATCTATGATCACGTGACGAAGCGGTTCGACGGTGTGATCGCTGTCAACGATCTCACACTGGAGGTGAAGGACGGAGAGTTTCTCGTCCTCGTCGGTCCCTCGGGGTGTGGAAAGACGACAGCGTTGCGCTGCCTGGCTGGCCTGGAAGAAGTGACGAGCGGCGACATCATCATCGGGGACCGTGTCGTCACACATGTTCCTCCGAAGGACCGGGATATCGCAATGGTCTTCCAAAACTACGCGCTCTATCCCCATATGACCGTGTACGAGAACATGGCCTTCGGTCTCAAGCTCCGGAAGGTACCGAAGCAGGAGATCGATCGGCGGGTGAAAGAAGTCGCCGAGATGCTCGGCATTCAGGACCTCCTCAACCGCAAGCCCCGCCAACTTTCCGGTGGCCAGCGGCAGCGTGTAGCGCTCGGGCGTGCCATCGTGCGCGAACCGCAGGTGTTCTTGATGGACGAGCCGCTTTCCAACCTGGATGCCAAGCTTCGCGTCCAGACACGCGGCGAATTGATCAAGCTCCAGCGCCGCCTCGGAGTCACGACGATCTACGTGACGCACGACCAGGTCGAAGCGATGACCATGGGGCACCGTATCGCGGTGATGAATCAAGGTGTTCTCCAGCAGCTGGACACACCAGAAAACCTTTACGATCACCCTGCGAACTTGTTCGTCGCGACGTTCATCGGTAGCCCGGCCATGAATATCTTCCCGGCGCGCGTCGTCACTGGTGATGGGACGGTCCGGTTGGTTGCGGGTGATGTCGCGCTGGAAGCGGCACCGGAGCAGCGCAGCCGGCTCGCTGAGTACAGTGGTCGCGAAGTGCTCGTCGGTATTCGACCGGAGGATCTCATCGTTCATCCGGGGCAGATGAGCGTCGATCGCCAGTTGCGTCTCCCGGTGGAGATCGTGGAGCCGCTCGGTTCGGAGACACTCGTGCACTTGCGGGGACCGGCTGGGACGATCATCGCCAAGGCCGATCCACATGTGCACTTCTCGGTCGGCGAACTCGCCGCGGTCACGGTGAAGGTCGAGCACCTGCACGCCTTCGATCCGCAGACGGAACTGGCGCTCTTCTGATCGCAGCGCAAGGCAGAACCGAGTCGGAGGCGCGCCGCAACGACGCGGCGCGCGTCGTTTCGCGTTATCCTGCTGACCCTCGAGCAGAGAAACCGGTTCCCCGAGGTGCGGACCTCACCGGCGGGTCGTGCGGAGAATGGTGCGAATGCGCTCTGCGACGACCTCGGCTTCGCAGGGTTCCAACGTTTCGGCTGTCAGCGAGATCCGCTGCTCGTCCTGCAAGGCAACCGCGATCCGGGGATCTCCCTCCCACAGGTGATCGCGCAACTCGCGGGCGGTGATGCCGCAGCAGGATGGATCGAGTTCCAGAACGAGCCGGGGCAGCGGCTGACCAGCTTCGTTCGGGAACGCCCGAGTAGCGCGGACGCCAGGTATCCGACTGAAGTCCGCTATCCAGGCAGCGACCGTGTCCTCGCAGGCTCGCACGCGCGCTTCATGATCGAGAGTGAGGTATCGCTCCACCGCCGCGAGCAGACCGATCAGCTCTTCGCGGCTCACCTTGAAGGGTCGGCCGAGTTGGTGGTATGGGGGACCATGGAGGGCGATCGCCTCGATCAGCTCGGCACGGCCGACGATCAATCCGGTCGATTGCGGCCCGGTCAAGTCCTTGCCACCGCTGAAAATCGCCAGATCGGCTCCCAGATCGCGCGTGAAGCGCCAGAGGTTCTCGGGAGGTGGAAGCTGGGCCGCAGCATCGACGATGACCGGGACATCATGCGCATGGGCGCGCGCCACGACCTCCTCGAGCGGGAGAGCGCCGCGTGCCAAGTGCGCTCCGGCGATGTATACCACGGTCACGGTGCGTTCGCTGAGCGCTGATTCCAGTTCCCATGGATCGGTTGCCAGTGCGTTCCCGACCTGAACCGACTGGACACCGGCGAGCCGAATAGCCGGGTCGTACGGGATCCGGTGAGCAGCCTGGATCACGACCTGATCCTTGTAACCTTCGAGATCCGGAAACCGAGCGCGAAGGCGCGCAATACGCACCGGATCCGGACCAGTGACGCAGGCCAGCGTCGCCAGAGTCAACCCAGCCGCTGCGCCGGCAGTCACGTAGGCTGCTTCGTTTTTCGTCAGTTCGGCCGATCGTCGTCCGACCGCCCGCTGCAGCTCGACGAGATCGACGTACCAGCGGGCAGCCTCCGCCATCGCGGCGACGACTTCGGGCGGCATGATGGAACCGCCGAGTCGAGTCAGACGGGCATCGGCGTTGATGACACGCCGGACACCGAGTCGTTCGTACCAGCTCATCGCGTCTTCTCCTGCTTTCGTGCCGCGCTCTGCTTTGGTATGACAGCGATCGTACCGTCAGCTTCGAGAAGGACGACTGCGGCGTGCGCGATGCCCCACGAAAACCAGCGTGACGCGGGGCCGCTTCAGTTTCGTCGAGATCGATCCAGTCGCGGGGCAGTGCTCGCCGATCCCATCGTCCATCGCGGGCGACAATGCTCGGCGGTGGCTGGAGCAGCCGTTTCAGCGGGGGAAAACGGAGCGATGTCCAGCTGAGCGACCGATTACCGATGAAGAGGGTGCCGCCGAGAATGATCCCGCAGAGAAGCGAGGAGTCCGTCCTCGTCATAGCGGGCTGGAGCGAATGCGCCGCAAGGCGCAGCACGGCGAGTTGGAAAACCGTGAACTGACCGAGTGGCCGTTTTCCGAAGCGTTTCGGTACGAGGATGAAGAGTATGGAGATCGTCAGGCCACGCCGGATGGGTTTCCAAACTGGTATATGGTCAGCTCCCACATGTGATCAGCTCCTGTCGAGGCGAAAACCGAGCATGAGAACTCCTTCGTGCGTTACCAGCTGAGCCATCCAAGCAGATCGGGTGATGGCGAGGCGTCTTTCTCTTTTGAAAAGGCGAACAGCGCTCGGTGCAGACACCGAGCGCTGGTGCACGATACGACCCCGTGGTACGGCGATGATTATACGGCGCTGCGCACTTCGGCAGGGAAGCTCGCGTTGGTGTAGACCTCCTGCACGTCGTCCAAGTCCTCGAGCGCTTCGAGCAGCTTCAGGGCGCTCTGAGCCTGACTGCCCTCGAGTTCGACCGTCGTGGTCGGGATGCGTTGGATGTCAGCCTGGCGGATCTGGTAGCCAGCTGCCTCCAACTTCTCCGCCACGTCGCTCAGCTGGTCGGGATCGGTCGTGACGATGACCGAATCGTCTTCCACCTCGAAATCGCGAGCACCTGCGTCGATAGCAGCGAGCGCGATCTCCTCTGGATCATGACCGTCAGTGGCGACGACGATCTGCCCAACGGTTTCGAACTGCCAGGCTACCGAGCCAGTCTCGCCGAGCGATCCACCGTACTTGGAGAAAACGTGTCGAACCACCGAGGCTGTCCGGTTGCGGTTGTCCGTCAAGGCGATGGCCATGATGGCGACACCGCCTGGCCCGTACCCTTCGTAAACGATCGTCTCGTATTCAGCCGCCCCGCCGGCCGTACCGCTCGCCTTGGCGATCGCGTTCTCGATGGTGTCCTTCGGCATACCCTCGCGCCGCGCGCGCTCGATCGCCATGCGCAGCCGCACGTTCGTCTCCGGGTTAGGACCACCTTCGCGCACCGCGACATGGATCTCCCGCGCCAGTTTGCTGAAGATCTGTCCCTTGCGGAAGTCGGCGGCCTGCTTCTGTCGTTTGATCTGGGCCCACTTGGAGTGGCCAGCCATGGATCTCACCTTCCTCCGTCAACGTCTTTGACCATCGCGGATGACGACGGTCGTTCGATCAGCGGTGCCCCGCGATGCCGGTCATGGTGTGCTCATCGTTTGGGAAAGGAACGGGGCACCAGAGAGACTACTCGCGGGCCGGTCATGTTACCGTGCGAGACCGACTGCGAAGCGTCGGCTTTTCTCAATAAGTGTGCCAAGGAGCAGCCGAACCGGGCAAGGTGACACGTCACCGGATGCTGTCGAGTCGGCGGACGACGACCGCCCGGCCGCGCAGGCGCGTGCGGCTGAGCGCAACGACCACCCGGTCGGCCACGCGATTGGGCACGTCGACGAGCGTGTACCGGTCGGCGATCTCGATCTGCCCGATTTCCTTACCAGGTATGCCGGCCTCGTTGGCGATGGCACCGACGATATCGCTCGGACGAATACCGTCGCGTCGTCCGAGTTCGAGACGCAGCCGGACCATACCGGGCTCGGCTCGCTCGAACTCTGTCAGGTCGCCGGCCCGTTCCGGACTGACGTTCCGAGCTTCCAGGAGGAGCAGAACAGCGGCTGCAGCGATATCGACCGCGTCGTGATCCGGGAGCAGCTGATCGACGATCCTGCGCCCGAGTTCGAGATCGCGCTGCTCGATCACTTCCGAGAGCGATGCGCCGAGAAGCTCGCGTTGACGACGGGCGATCTCCTCGCGGGTCGGGATGCGTTTCGGGATGAGTCGCTGCCCGATCGCTCGTTCGATCGTGCGCAGGAGCCAGCGTTCCCTCGGTTCGATCAACGTGATCGCGGTGCCCGTTGCCCCGGCGCGCCCGGTACGACCGATCCGGTGCACGTAGGACTCCGGATCGCTGGGGATATCGAAGTTGATAACATGACTGACCGCAGGAATGTCCAATCCACGTGCCGCGACATCGGTGGCGATCAGCAGGTCGACTTGCCCAGTGCGGAAGCGCTGCATGGCACGGTCGCGCATGGCCTGGCTGAGGTCGCCGTGGATCGCCTCGGCAGCGTAGCCGAGCGACTGCAGTTTATGGGCCAGTTCATCGGCGCCGCTCTTGGTGCGCACGAAGATGATGGCAGAGGTCGGTGCCTCGTAATCGAGAATCCGACTCAGCGCCTCGAGCTTGGCGTGTGCAGCCACCTCGTACACCGCCTGTGCGATGGAGGGGACAGTCACCCGTTCGGGGTGGATGGCGATGGTCACGGGTGCCCGCAGATAGCGCTGAGTGAGCTGGCGGATCCGGGGTGGGATCGTGGCCGAGAAGAGGGCGGTTTGCCGCTCGCGCGGTACGTGCTCGAGGATCCACTCGACGTCCTCGATGAAGCCCATGTCCAGCATTTCATCGGCTTCGTCCAAGATGACGACGCGGACCTCATTCAGTCGCAGCGTCTCGCGGCGCAAGTGGTCCATGATACGGCCCGGAGTGCCGACGATGATGTCGACCGGGTGCCGGAGGGCACGCAGCTGCCGCTCGATCGGCTGACCACCGTAGAGTGCGAGGACGCGGGCATCGAGATACCGGCCGAACCGGTGGATCGCCTCAGCCACTTGGATCGCGAGTTCGCGCGTCGGAGTGAGGACGAGCGCTTGCGGACCATGCCCGTTCGGGACCAGTCCCTGGAGAATGGGTAAAGCGAATGCTGCGGTTTTGCCTGTTCCCGTGTGAGCTTGCACGATGGCATCGCGCCCACTCAAGAGAACAGGGATCGCTTCTGTTTGGACCGGCATCGGTTGCTCGAAACCGACATCGCGCAGGGCAGCGAGCAAGGCGGGAGAAAGCCCGAGTGCCGCGAATCCGCTCGGGTTCATCACTGTCAGGGTCGAGTTGTTCACGAGTACTCCTCTGGAATCGAATCGTTCATCGGTGCGACCGCGGGGTTCGACCGAGGTGCAACAGAGAAACTATACCATCTCGCTGTGGCCGACGTCGCCAGTCCTTGCTTTGGCGTCCCTGCGCTCGTGCAGCCGCAACTTCGGAACCTTCAGGCATCCGTGACCCCGGCCCGATCGACGCGTCCCTGCTGGGCGATAGATCGGAGTATTTGCCGAGCGTGGAGAAACCGCTGGAGGAACTTCACGGGATCCGACGATTCGGGTATGGTGAGACCGGGAAAGCAATGATGACCCAGGGGGCAGGAGTATGCGGGAGAATCACGCGAAGCGGAAGATGTTGGCTGGTCAGCCGGCCTTCGGCTATACGCTGCAGCTCGGCGCACCGCTCGTCGCGGAGGCACTGGCTCATTGCGGGATCGACTTCATCTTGATCGATACGCAGCATGGCACCTTCGGCCCGGATACGGTCATCGCCACGCTGATGGCGCTTTCCTGCGGGCGAGCGGTGCCCATGGCTCGGGTCGCACGCAACGATTACACACTGATCGGGCGCTTATTGGACGATGGGGTGCTCGGCATCATCGTGCCGCTCGTCCACACCCGAGAGGATGCGCGAGCGGTCGCCGACGCGTGTCGCTTTCCGCCGCGCGGTATGCGCTCGTGGGGATGGGGACGTGCTCGCGTCTACGGAGCTGATTATCCAGAATGGATCGACGAGGAGCTTTTCGTCGGTGTGCAAATCGAAAGTGCCCAGGCAGTGGAGAATGCCGAGGCGATTCTCTCCGTTCCCGGTATCGACGGTTGCTGGATCGGGCCCGGCGATCTCGCTCTGTCTCTCGGAATCGATCCGCGTCGAGCAGCGGGTGACGAACGGCAGGAGCGCGCGATCGAACGTGTGCTGGAAGCTTGTCGCAATACGGGCAAAATCGCGGGTTACGCCGCCTATAGTATCGAGGATGCCTTGTACCGAGCGCAGCAGGGTTTCCGATTCGTCACAGCCGGCAGCGATATCGGCTTCCTGGTGCAAGGAGCGCTGCGTGGCGTCGAACAGCTCGGGCTCACTGCACAGATCGGGCGAGGATATGGGGAATGAGAAGGGACTCGCGCGGAACCGGCAAGCATTGCTCAGTGCGTTCCAAGCGAGTCTGAAGGCGCGGCCGGGTGTAGAGTATGTCAACTTGGTGATCTTCCGGCCGCTCGGATTCCTCGTGGCCCGTGCCCTGTGGCCAACACGAGTCAGACCGGAGCAGCTCGTCATCGCTCATACCGGACTCGGCCTCCTGGCAGCTGGGTGCCTGGCTCGTGGCCGGGAGCGAGCGGCGGCAGCGCTCCTGCAGGTGGTGACCGTTCTCGATAATGCCGATGGTCAACTGGCTCGCTTGCGGAGGCAGGAGAGCGAACTGGGCCGATATCTCGACACCGAGTTCGATACGGTGGTCAATGCGGCGCTTTTCGCAGCGATCGGATACCGGACACGACGCTGGCGAGCGTCACTGGCTGCACTGTTGGCCTTGACCGGCCTTCTGAGCTGGGATTTCAATCTCGAGTACCTGTACCGGCGAGCGAGGGGAGAAGTCTTCCGATCAGAAGCACGCGATCCGGATGGTCGGGCAGTCCGGCTCGCTCGCGCCTTCTACCGGTTCGTCTTCGCACCGCAGGATACGATGATTCGCTGGTTGGAGGAACTCGGCTTGTGGCTATCCGCTGGACACCATGCCCGCGAAGAGTGCGTCAGACGCTCCTGGTGGCATCCGGTAGTGGTCACGGTGGCAGCGAACTTGGGTCGCTCGACGCAATACCTGTGGCTGGGGATCTTTGCGTGGCGCAGGCGTTTGGCTTCCTACCCGACGTTCGTCTTGAGTCAGCTTCTGATTCCTCTCCTCCTGGTGATCTGGCGCTGGTCCGCTGTCCGGTGTCAGGTGAGCGGTGGACGCGAGGGGATTGTCTGGCGCAGGCTCGAGAGCCTCCGCGCGCCCTTTCCGGGCGCGGGTTGTGGATAGCCGGCAAGGCACAGTACGGACGGTCCGTTCTCGCCCCGGGGCAGCACGAGGCAGCTCCGTGACGGAGCGTGCGGGGCCTTGCGATGTGTGGCGCGAAACCGCGTCGGCGCTGGTGCAACCCGAACGAGGGTCGTCGAGGGCGAACCGGACAAAACGGTGCCAGCGCTTGATCGGTTGCGGGCCGTACGGTATCCTCTATCGCGCGCTGCGCTGGTCAGAAGGTGCACTCGAGCACGACCGGAACGGCGTCAGGTGAGCAATGATTTGGTAAGTGAGGCCGCGATGCACCATCATGAAGAACTCGTCCATCTCGAGGATACAGGTCTCGAATTCACGACGACCTGCGATCTGGAACGTCTGCGGTCATTGGTTTCCCAGTGGCTGGAAATCATTGGCGAGGATCCACACCGGGAGGGATTGGTGCGGACACCGCAGCGCGTCGCGGAGGCATGGGCATTCCTGACCCGGGGCTACCGCCAGAATCTCCACGAGATCGTCAACGGTGCGATCTTTCATGTGGAGCAGGATACCATGGTGGTCGTCAAGGGGATCGAGTTTTACTCGATGTGCGAGCACCATCTTCTCCCGTTCTTCGGTCATGTTCACATCGGGTATCTGCCACGCGGTCGCATTCTCGGGTTGAGCAAGTTCGCGCGCATCGTCGATCTCTATGCGCGGCGGTTACAAGTCCAGGAGCGTTTGACGCACCAGATCGCGGAAGCGATTGCCGAACTGCTCGATCCTCAAGGAGTTGCAGTCGTGGCCGATGGCATTCACCTCTGTATGATGATGCGCGGGGTCGAGAAGCAGCACGCGCGAACCACGACGAGCGCCATGCTCGGAATCTTCCGAGAATCGGCAGCGGCCCGCGAGGAGTTTTACCGTCTCCTCTCCGCAGGTTCCTGAGTCCAACCACCATTCAGCGCCGCCGTGCCGGATCTTGGGCGAGCCAAGCGGCGAGCTCCTGTTGCATCTGGGCGAAACCTTCGGCGCTCGGTGGCTGGAAGGTGACTTTGGGCTGGGGCTCAGCGAGAAAGTCGCCCTCGATCGCACCCGCCATTCCGCGTTCAGCCAGGAACCAACAGCGCCCGTAGGCCTGGATCTCCGGTTCGGGTGCTGTCCGACCGAGCCACCGCGCCAGATCGCGCGCAGCCACTTCCGCCTGCTGCTGGGCGAACACCGCTGCCTTGGGAACGAGGAGCGTGTCCCGAATCCGCACTGCTGCGACATCGCCGATTGCCCAGATTCCTTCGAACCGTGTGCGCATGCTCCGCAATTCGGCAGGTACCCAGTCACCCTCAGCGAGGCCCGCTTCCTGCAGGAAGGTCGGGGCACGATGAGGCGGGACAACGATGAGGAGATCGAAGAGTTCGCGTCGGCCAGAGGCGAACTGGGCTTCGCGGTGCCGACCGTCCACGGCAACCAGCTGTTCACCGGTGAGCACAGTGATTCCCTGCTGGTTCAGGAGAGCGACGAGTTCTCGCCCGACCTCCGGACCAGCCACAGCGAGCGGCGACTGCTCCGGTGTGATCACCGTGACATCGACCGAGTTACCGATCCCGCGCTCCACGGCGAGGTCGCGAACGAGAAGAGCAGCTTCGTACGGAGCCGGTGGACACTTGTAGGGAAGCCTCGTCACAACGATCAGGACACGGCCTCCGGCGAGGCAGCGCAAGCGCTCGCGGAGGTGGAGTGCCGCGGGCAGCGACCAGCAGTGTCCGGCTGACCCATTTTCGAGCGCCGTCACCAGACCCGGTACCGTTTCCGGGACGAGCTCAGCGCCGGCCGCGACGATCAAGGCGTCGTATGCGAGTGTTCCGGTGGTCGTCTGGACGCGTCGGTTCACCGGATCGATACGCGTCACCTCAGCAGTCATGAACTCGGCGACACCGGCGAGGACACGCGATGGTCGAATGGTCACGTCTTCTGGTTCGTGCCAGCCGCGCATGATGGACAGCAGCGTCACCCCGAGCCGTTGCTCGTCCTGTCGGTCGATGACGATCACGCGATCCTCGGCTTCCAAATACTGCCGAACGGCACGAGCGGCAGCGACGCCGCCAGGACCAGCACCGATGATCACCACCGTATGGCTCATAACCTCGCTCCTCCGCCGGATCGTCTCTCTCGCTCTCGAGCATTGTACCCGGGCGCTGGAGGTCGGGGCACAAGCGTTCCCCGATGCCTTGCAGCCGAAGAGTCTCCTGAGTAGAATCGGCGCGACGACAATGGCTGAGCAGATTCGATCAGATTTTGTGCGAAATGGCTGACTCGGTTCGGGTTGCAGGCGGGGGCGGATTCGATGGCAGAGCGGATTCGGATCGGATCGCGGGGGAGCACGCTGGCCCTCGCCCAGGCCGAGGAGGTCGTCGAGCGGCTTCGTTGCCTCGATCCGGAGAATTCGGTGACGGTCGTCCCCATCGTGACAACGGGTGATCGCGATCGGGCGACCTCGCTCACTGTGCTCGGCGGAAGCGGCGTGTTCGCGAAAGAACTGCACGAAGCGCTCCTTGCGGGGACGATCGATCTCGCGGTTCACAGTGCCAAAGACCTTCCGACTCAGCTTCCTCTTGGCCTGGTATTGGTCGCCGTTTTGGCTCGAAAGGATGCTCGCGACGTACTGGTTACCGCTCCACCGCGGAAGCTCGGGGAGTTGCCGGCGGGTGCGCGAGTGGGTACGAGTTCGCGGCGGCGGCAAGCACTGCTTCAACGAGCACGGCCTGATCTCGTCGTGGTCGATATTCGGGGCAATGTGGACACGCGCTTGCGCAAACTGCGTGAGGGGATCGTCGATGCCCTGGTGCTCGGGGCTGCCGGTCTGCGAAGACTCTCGCAGGCTGATCTCGTGGCCGAGTATCTGGATCCGGACGAGTTCGTTCCAGCACCGGGGCAGGGAGCTTTGGCGGTCGTCGCGCGTGAAAGCGATGGGCGACTCGAGCTTTTCAGCCAACTCGACGAGCCGTTGGTCCACGAAGCGGTTGCGGTCGAACGAGCTTTCCTCGCAGCCTTCGGATCCGGCTGCTCCGTGCCGCTCGGTGCCTACGCAACGATCGCAGGGAATCGATTGCGTTTTCGCATCGCCGTCCTTTTCCCTGATGGTCGTTTCGTCCGTCAGTACCTGGATTGGCCGCGCGAGGAAGCGATCGAGCGTGCGCGAGAACTCGGGCTCACCCTGGCCAATCGGGAAAAGAGCCGTGTTTCCCAGCGAACAACCGATCCTCTCCGGGGGCGTCGCATTCTTTTGGTACGCCCGGCTGGGCAGGAACAGTTTCTCGTCGAGCGGCTTCGTGCTCTCGGGGCTGAGGTATTCGTCCATCCGCTCATCCGCATCCTGCCGCCCGAGGATTGGGGCCCTTTGGACGCTGCACTGGCAGATCTGGCGCGTTTCGATTGGATCGTCTTTACCAGCGCGAACGGGGTCCGAGCGACGCTCGATCGGTTGCGGTGTCTCGGTGGCGGATCGGAGCTGCTTCGGGAGAAACGACTCGCCGCCATCGGTCCGGCGACTGCTCGTGTGTTGCGCGAATACGGGTTGGAGCCAGACCTCGTACCGGACGAATTCATCGCCGAGGCAGTTGCTGCACAGCTGATCGCGCGCGGCGTGGCAGGGTCGCATGTTTTGATCGCGCGTGCGGCAGAAGCACGCGAGGTCCTGCCACGGCGGCTCGAAGAAGCAGGGGCCAGGGTCGTCGTCGTTCCGGCCTATCGGACGGAACTGCTTCCACTCGACGAGGGGATGCAGGCGGCTCTGGAAGCGGGGACCATCGACTGGATCTTCCTGACTGCGAGTTCGACCGCGCGTGCGCTGGCCTTCGCGCTCGGCGACACCAAGCGATTATCCGATCGCATTCGTATCGCCGCGATCGGGCCGGTCACGGCCGAGACCGCTCGAGAGCTCGGATTGCACGTCGCTGTCGTTGCCGAAACCTACACGGCTGAAGGATTGATCGAAGCGGTGGTGCGAGCGGAAAGGAGCACGGGATGAGCGTCGAGCGAGGGCGGTTTCGCCGGTTTCGCCGGCTGCGACAGACGGAGGGCCTCCGTCGTCTGGTCCGCGAGACGCGTCTGAGTGTGGAGGACTTCATTTATCCCTTGTTCGTCGTTCATGGTCGGGGCGTCCGGCGTGAGGTGCGGTCGATGCCGGGCGTGTACCAGTTGAGTGTCGATCAGCTGGGGGCAGAGGTCGAAGAGCTGCTGGAACTCGGTATCGGCGCGGTATTAGTCTTCGGCATTCCTGCCCAGAAGGATGAACTGGCCAGTGAAGCCTACGATCCGGATGGCATCGTGCAGCGCGCAGTCAGGGAACTGAAACAGCGCGCGCCCGATCTCGTGGTGATCACCGATGTCTGCAACTGCGAATACACCTCACACGGGCACTGTGGGATCGTTCGTGATGGACGAATCGTCAACGATCCTACACTGGAACTTTTGGCACGGACCGCGGTCTCGCATGCCGAGGCGGGAGCCGACATGGTAGCTCCGTCCGATATGATGGACGGACGGGTTCTGGCTATCCGTGAAGCTCTCGATCGGGCTGGCTTCCTCGAAGTTCCGATTCTCTCCTATGCCGCCAAGTACGCATCGGCCTTTTATGGACCGTTTCGTGAGGCTGCGGAGTCGGCTCCAGCGTTCGGTGATCGTCGCTCCCATCAAATGGATCCCGGCAACCGGCGGGAGGCCCTGCGCGAAATCGAGACCGACATCGAAGAGGGGGCGGATGCGATCATCGTCAAGCCGGCTCTTGCCTACCTCGATGTGATCGTCGCTGCACGTGAACGATTCGAGGTACCGATCGCGGCCTACAACGTGAGCGGTGAGTATGCGATGGTCAAAGCGGCCGCCCGCAATGGTTGGATCGACGAGCAGCGGGTGGTTCTCGAGCTGTTGACGGGGATCCGGCGAGCCGGTGCGCAGATGATCATTACCTATCACGCGAAGGATGTGGCGCGCTGGCTGCGGAGCGGACGGATCGGAACCGCACTCGAGCAGGCTCTCCTCGGCTGAGAAAGGAATGATGATGGAAAATTCCCGTTCTCTCTGGGACGCTGCTCAGCACCTCTTTCCAGGTGGGGTGAACAGCCCAGTTCGAGCTTTTCGGGCAGTCGGTGAGGAACCGGTCGTCGCAGTGCGCGGTGAGGGTGCCTACCTCGTCGATGCAGACGGAAGGCGATTCCTCGATTACATCTGCTCGTGGGGTGCCCTGCTCGCTGGGCACGCCCATCCGCACGTCGTCGAGCGTCTTTCGGAAGCTATCCAGGGGGGAACGAGTTTCGGTCTTTTATCGCCGTATGAGGTCGAGTTGGCGCGGGCGATCGTCGCGTCCGTTCCTGCGATCGAGCTCGTGCGCTTCGTCAATTCGGGAACGGAAGCGACGATGAGCGCGATTCGCCTGGCTCGGGCGGTCACCGGCCGGAATCTCATCGTGAAGTTCGCCGGCTGCTATCACGGCCACGTCGACAGTTTGCTGGTCGCTGCCGGTTCAGGCGTCCTGACATTCGGGTTGCCAGGGACACCCGGGGTCACGGAAGGAACTGCGCGTGACACCCTCGTTCTACCCTACAACGATCAGCAAGCCGTGCAAGACGTGTTCGCTCAGCACGGTGAGCGTATCGCGGCGGTCATTGTCGAGCCGGTCGCAGGCAACATGGGGGTGGTTCCACCGGCTGCTGGCTTTTTGTCTCGCCTGCGCGAGCTGACGCGGCAGGCTGGCGCACTCCTCATCTTCGATGAGGTGATCACCGGTTTTCGATTAGGACTCGGTGGGGCTCAGGAACAGTTCGGTATCCTGCCAGACCTCACCTGTTTGGGGAAGGTCATCGGCGGGGGTCTTCCGGTCGGTGCCTACGGTGGCCGGCGCGACCTCATGGAGTACGTGGCGCCGAGTGGTCCGGTGTATCAAGCGGGAACCCTGGCGGGTAACCCACTCTCCATGGTCGCAGGACTCGCGACGCTCGAAGTGGCTCGTGAACCAGGGGCCTACGATCGTCTGGAGATTTTGGCTGCGCGGCTCCAGCGAGGACTCGAGGAAACGATCCAGGAGTTTGGTGTCCCGGCACACGTCCAGCGTGTCGGCTCGATGCTCACGCTTTTCTTCGGCCAGCAGCCGGTCACGGATGCGCGAACGGCTGAGCGATGCGATACAGCCCGCTTCGCTGCGTTTCACCGGGCCATGCGCGCGCAAGGCATTCTACTGCCGCCCTCCCAGTTCGAAGCCTGGTTCGTCTCACTCGCTCACCGAGAGGAGGATATCGATCGCACGATCGAGGCGGCGCGGAAGGCATTGGCTGAGGTGGCGCGGGGGTGACGATGACGCTTTTCGTGGTCGCTGTAACGCATCGAACGGCGCCGGTCACGATCCGCGAGCGATTCAGTTTACCAGCAGAGCAGCAGTACCAATGGCTCCAGCGCTGGGGAAGCCAGGTGCCTGAAGTCGTGCTCCTCGTCACGTGTCACCGTACCGAGGTTTACTGGCTCGACGGCGAGGAAACTGCCCATCGAGGAGTCGAATGGTTGGCTGAACTCGGTGGACTCACGGTCGAGGAACTCCAGCGCTGGGCCTTGCAGTGTAGCGGCATAGAGGCGGTTCGTCATGCGTTCTGTGTCGCTGCTGGCCTCGACTCGCGTGTCCTCGGTGAGTCGCAGATCCTCGGACAAGTACGCCGTGCCCGGGAGCTCGCTCGGGCGGCGGGAACGCTCGGCCCGGTTCTCGACCGGCTGTTCTCTTGGAGTCTGGCAACCGGACGAATGGTTCGGGTTCGTGCAGGCTGGTCGACCGGCCAGCGGTCGCTCGCGCGCGTGGCGGTGCGCGAGGCAGCACGCCTCTTGGGTGATCTCCAGGCGGCACGGGTTCTCGTGCTGGGAGCGGGCGAAACCGGTCGAGACGTCATCGCTGCCTTGTGCCGTTGCCAGCCGGAAGTGGTGTGGTGGACCAATCGGTCACCGGGGCGACTCGCCCAGGTCCCATCTGAGAAGCCGGTGCGGATCGTCGACTGGAGCGAGTGGCCTCGACTCGTCAGCGAAGCGGATGTGGTTTTCGTCGCGACGCAGGCGCCGGAACCGGTCGTTCGACTGGAGCAGGTCGGTCGCCATGCTTGCCGACCACGCGTACTAGTCGATCTCGCCGTGCCACGCAATGTCGATCCAGCCATCAGCGACGTGCCTGGGATTCGGGTGGTGACGATCGACGATCTTCCAGCTGATCCTGCTCCCGTCGCAGCATGGGAGAGTGCAGCGGTCGAGCCATACATCGAACGTGCTGTGCAGCGCTATCTTCGTTGGTCGGCGGCCCGCTCGATAGCCGCTGAGATCCGTGCCGCACACGAAACACTCCAGTCGATGCTGGAACGCGAACTCGAGAAGACGTTGCGGTTAGTTCTCCGTGATCCTTCACGGGCTGACGAGGTGAAACGAGTGGCTGCGGCGAGCATGGCCCGCAAAGCATTATCTCCTCTTTTCTGTGCGCTCGAGTCGGATCTTCAGCGAGTCTCGCTAGCCTTGCGTCTGCTCGCATGTGACCGTTGACTAGCCCGTCTTTCCTGCTCCCCTGTAGGATGATTGACCAGCCACGTTGGGGACGGGGGTCTCTCGGCGACCCTCGTCGCTCGGTCGATGATTGCCGGTGAGTGAACGGTTTCTCGTGGTCATGGCGGGGAGACTCGATGCTCATTCGTACGTACCGACCGCACCAGCCGCAAGTGACCCGCTCGCGGAAGCGGCTCGGTGAGGCATTGGTTTCTCGAGGACTCTTGCGCCCGGAAGACCTGGAACGCGCGCTCGAGTACCAGCGCCGGACGGGTGACCGGATCGGCCGCATTCTGATCGCACTCGGTTTGGTCAAGCGACAGCAGCTCTACCAGGTGCTGGCTGAGCTCTGGGGACAACCATACGTCGATCTTTTACGCGAGCCGCTGGATACTCGACTGGTGCGGCTTTTCGACCCCGAGGAACTTGTGCAACGCCGCTGTTTCCCGGTGCGGCGCGTCGGAGACGAGGTCTTCGTCGCGACGGCCGAGCCGCCCGGAGCCGAACTCGAGGAGTACATCCGATCCGTTCTGGGGCCGGTCACGGTACGACCGCTCGTCACGAGCGAATGGGATATCGACTACGCCGTCCGAACCATCTTTCGTGATCTCGTGCTGGATCGGGCAGCCTTGGGCCTGTACTACCGAAGTCCTGATGAGAGTGCGCGGCAGGTACTCGTCCGGTGGCAGAAGATCGCGCTCGCGTTCCTGCTGATGCTGGTCGCGGCCGGATTACTCATGGTGCCGACACTCACTGCGGTCATCGTTTCAGCACTCGTCAATAGTGTGCTCTTCGTTTTCGTGCTCTTTCATTTCGTGGTGGCCATGGCCGGAGCGAAACACGAGCACGTGCAGGCGATCTCTCCGGAAGAGGTCAAGGCACTACGCGACGACGAACTTCCAATGTACACCGTGCTCGTGCCGGTCTATCGCGAAGCCAACGTCGTGCCGCAGCTCATCGAGAATCTCCGCAACCTGGACTATCCAGCCAGCAAACTCGAAATCTTGCTCTTGATCGAAGAGGACGACGAGGAGACACTAGCTGCGGCCAAGGCAGCACGGCCACCGGAAACGGTCACGTTCATCGTCGTCCCCAATGGACTTCCGAAGACGAAGCCGAAAGCGTGCAATGTCGGCTTGCTCTTCGCTCGCGGTGAGTACCTCACGATCTACGACGCTGAAGATCGCCCGGATCCGGATCAGCTCAAGAAGGCGATCGTGGCCTTCCGCAAAGGACCACCGGAACTCGTCTGCGTTCAGGCGGCGCTGAACTATTACAACGCGACCGAGAATCTGCTCACCCGCATGTTCACGCTGGAGTACTCGTATTGGTTCGACTACGTTCTGACGGGGCTGGATCGCTTGCGTTTGCCGATTCCGCTCGGTGGGACGAGCAACCATTTTCGGGTCGATCGTCTTCGGGAACTCGGTGGGTGGGATCCGTTCAACGTGACCGAGGACGCCGATCTGGGGATCCGTGCAGCGGCCCGCGGTTACCGAGTCGGGGTGATCAACTCCACCACCTGGGAGGAAGCGAACAACCACGTCGGCAATTGGATCCGCCAGCGTTCGCGCTGGATCAAAGGCTACCTGCAGACGGTTCTGGTGCACACCCGGCATCCGCTGCGCCTCGTCCGCACAGTTGGCATCCGGAATACGTTCGGCTTCGTGTTGTTGATCGGTGGGGCGCCCTTTGCCTTTCTCTCGCTCATTCCGCTCTGGTCGTTGACGCTCACCTGGATCGTGACACGTACCCACGCATTCGATGTCTTGTTTCCGCCGGTCGTGCTGTACATCAGCCTGTTCAATCTCCTTATCGGGAACGGTGTGATGATCTATCTCGGCATGCTCGCCGGATTCAAGCGGCGTCGTTACCAGCTCATTCCCTTCGCGCTGCTCAACCCGTTCTATTGGATCCTGCACTCGATCGCATCCTACAAGGCGGTTTGGCAATTGATCACCAAGCCCTTCTACTGGGAGAAGACGCGTCATGGCCTCAGCCGTTATCTCGAAACCGGTTCCGCAGCCGGCGTCGCCGCCGAGTGACGAACTGCGCCTCGTCGATCTGAGCTGGCGCGGTCATCTCGTGCGGGTCCTCCTTTTCAGTCTTCCTTTCCTGGCGCTCGCGCTGGTGACGTATCGGTATGGGTTTTTGACGAATGCGCACGCGCATGTCACCGCAAAGGCCTTGCTGGCCGCTGATCGTTTGCGCTTGGAGGTCATCGGTTTCCTGTATCCGCCACTACCGTTCTTGCTGGTGCTCGCGTTCCCGCGGCCGTGGATTCCGAGCGTGCTGGCGAGTCTGGCGGCAGGGGCGACTGCCTGGCTCGTCTGGTACGACCTGGGACGCGTTGGATTGGCTCACCTTTGGCGGATGCTCCTGCTGGCGGTCCTCGTCGTCATTCCGTCGAACATTTTTCTGGCCACGCAAGCGTATCCGGACATGTTGACGCTGCACTTGATCGTCGTGGCCTGGCACTACTACATCAATTTCGTGCGCTATGGCCACACCTTCAGCGGTTTCGTCGCAGGCCTGATACTCGGACTCGCCTTTTATGCGAACTTCTATGCGCTCGTCTATGCGCTCGTGCTGGCAAGCCTGTTGCCGCTCTTTCGTCGGTCGGAAGCCAATGCGGGGCAGGGCGGGGCATGGGCTACCGGGAGCCAAATGTTGGTGACGGCTTTCCCCGCTCTCTGGGCTGTGGCGAGTTGGACCTACATCAACTGGGTTTTCACCGGCAACCCGACAATGTATCTGACGGACCCAGCTGCCGCGGTGATCGATCCAGAGCGGTGGGGAGTGCCGCTGGCGGAACGCTGGGAGTGGCTGGCAGGGTTCGGCCGCGAACTCGTCACGCAGCCGCTGCTCCTCGGGGTGTTCGCGGCCAATCTCTGGCGAGCACCACGACGCCTCGTGCCGCTCGTCGTTCTCGCGCTCGTTCCCAGTCTGCTGCGGTTTCTCGGGTTCGCCTATCCGTTGCCGCTCGTACTGGCAACCTATGCCGTCCTTGCGCTGATCGCGCTGCCGGAGCGTTTACCGCGTTGGGTGGGACCCATCATCGTCGTGCTCGCGCTCGGACAAGGCGCGACCTCGGCGATGTTGCTGCAGCATGCAGGCGAAGTCCAGCAGTGGCAGCAGGTTCTCGTCACTGGTATCCCGCGAGCGAGTGATCAGGAAGAACGGGAGCTCGGCCAGCGATTGCGCGCGGCTCCACGGTATGCGATTCTCGCCGATGATCGGAGTGCGTATCGCATCATCGCGCGTGCGGAGACAGCGCGACCGTTCCTGCTGCCAGCCGATGCGTCGTTCGGGGCGGCGCTCGCCGAGCCAGCCCGCTTTGTCGGTTATATCCTCGTGACGAGGGAGCCGCTCGGCCGCGATCTGGTCAGCGAGCGGTTCGCAGACGATCCGCCGGACGGCTTCGTGGTCGATGGACAGTACGGACCATGGAAACTCTACCGGCGGATCGATCAGCCGAGTCTCCTGCACTGAGGCGAGCACTCGTCGCGACGTGGTCAGCTCCGTGCGTATCGCTCCTGACGGCTGTTCTCGAGCGGTGACCGAGTCGTCGTGCATGCCCAGCGACGCTTCCCTCAACGAGCTGGAATGAGCACCAAGTGGTCGCGCGCGACACGCCCGATCGCGTCGTCGCTCCAGACGAGGGGTACCGTGCCGCCGCGGAGCCAATAGGCGAGCAGATCGTCGTAGTGGGAGGAGAATGGATGGCCCGATTGTCCGCCAGGCAGGGAGACGCGTGCGCGATCCCATGAACCGACTTCGACGACGAACCGGAGCGAGGCGATGAACTGGACCGGACCGAGGGGATCGTGAGCGGAAACTCCTCCCGGATTCACGGTGTTCTCGTCACCGCCGATCGAGAAAGGTCCCCGATCGAAGAGCCAGCGGAGTCCTCCGATCGCTCCCAGCGGGTGCCGGAGATGGAGGGGGCGCACCTTCCCCCAAGCCCAGTCGGCGACCTCGTCGCCCGTGATACGCTCTAATTCCTCGATTACCCCCTCGAGGGCCTCAGCGACCATCTCTGGCCATGATCCGTACGGGGGTGCGAGTGAACTGCCGGTCAAAGCTCGAACCAGATGGGCGATGCGTCGGACACCCCAGCTGGTTCCATCGACGAGATCATGGAATCCCATGCCGATGACCCAGCGCCAGCTGCGGGGGGCATAGGCTCTGGCCAATTCCTGGGCGAGGCGATGGACGACGAGTTCGAACACGGTGGCGGCGGGATTTTCGGCATCGACGGTCCCGTTCCACTCCCGCAGGAGCTGAAGCGCTCGCTGGAGCCGTGAGCTCGTCGGCTCGACGGCGAGCACGATATCCCGCAGCTCGCGCCAGGGAAGCGAAGTGGTATCGAGTTGGAGGGCGAGCATGTCTTCGATCGCCCAGTCGGTGCGGCTGCCCAGCACCTCAGTAATCCGTGCAATTCGGTAGGAATCGAGGTAGTCAGCACCGAGCAACGGTGCGTCGTCAGGAAGTGCCGGTGCGTTGTTGGCGGTAGCCACGAATCCCTCTGGCGGATCGACGCGGCAGGGCATCCGATCGGGGGACACGTAGCCGATCCATGGCTCGGGATTCTCCCAGCCCAAGAGAGGGAACAGTCCAGTGGAGCAACGGCGCTGCGGAACGGTGCCGGCGAGAAGCCAGCCGATCTGGCCCGAGCAGTCAGCGTAGACGACATTCAGGGGGAGGTGTGGCCAGTCACCGAAAAAAGCGCGACAGTCATCGAACGAACGAGCTCGGTGCATCGAGAGCAGACCGCGAACCGGCAGCGGATCGAGCCAGACGGCACGCAGGGATACCGCCCAGGGCACCCCGTGCAGGACAGGGCTGACGATCGGGCCGCGACGGGTTTCCAGCACGAGGTCGGTAACCGTGCCGTGCCCGCGAACCGCGATCGACTCCTGGTAAACGAGGCAGGGAACGAAATCGTCCTGCTCGCGGACAGAGTGTCCGTCGGCTCCGACCATTTCCAGAGCGAGATCGGTGTTGTCGCTCAATCCGGCTGTCACGCCCCATGCGGCGTAGCCATTATGACCAGCGAGGAAAGCGGGTGTCCCGATGAGCGTCGCGCCGGCGATCGACCATTCCGGAGTGGAAAGGTGCGCGAAGTACCAAAACGACGGCAGCAGCGGTGACCAGTGCGGATCGTTGGCGAGTAGTGGACGACCGCTCGCCGTGCGCGATCCAGCGACCACCCAATTGTTGGAAGCAGCCGTACTACCGAAGCCTCGTAATCGATCGAGTTCAGCCGAAACGAGCTCGAGCCACTCGCTGCGAAGTTCTGCAGGAAATGCCGGTAGGTCAACGAGTTCGGGAAGCGAAGGATCGAGTGCGCGCAGGGCATCTGGGCCATCGTCGAGCAGCACGCGCAGACGGACGAGTTCGGAGGTCCAGTTCGAGGCGAGAACGAAGGAGAGAAACTTGACGAAGGCGAGGACATCAGCCGCGTCCCACGGTCGCGGTTCCATGCGCAGGAACAGGAATTCGATCGGGCGTGCTCGTAGACCGAATTCGAGCCCGGTACGCATGCCAGCGAGGAAGGCCTCGACTTGATCGCGAACGTCACCAGTGATCACGGGAAGCTGGCGCAGTGACGCGCGGCGGAAGCCGACGCGACGAGCGAGACGATCGAAGGGCAGACCAGCGGGACCGATCACAGCAGCCAGTTCTCCACGCACGAGACGTCGGAGGAACTCGAGTTGGAACGTTCTGTCTTGGGCTTGGCAGAATCCGAGTGCGAACCACGCATCGTGACTCGTGGCGGCTCGCACGTGCGGGATACCCCAGCGATCTCGTATGATCCTGACCGGACCTTCGAGTTCCGGCAGATCCAGTTGCCCGTGCGTGATAGGCGACAAACGGCTCAGGATCGGTCGGAGGAGAAGTCTGGCGAGGACGTGACGAGAAGTGACGCTGCGCAGAGCCGTCACGACGCTTGCTCCTCTCGCACCGGATCGACCGGAGCAGTGAAAGTGCCTCGCGGCCGCACCTGCTCGCCGAGTGCGACGAGGCTGAGTCCGGCGACGAGACTCGCGACTCCGACGAGTTGCTGGCTGGTGAGGTCCTCTCGAATCACGAAAACAGCGAGCAACGTCGCGGTGAGCGGTTCGGCGAGCGATACTGTCGCGACAGTGGCGGAACTGGTACCGGCGACGCCGCGGGCGAAGAGGCGATAAGACAGCGCGGTCGCCACGACACCCAGATAAAGTGTGGCGAGCAATCCACCCGAACTGTGCAGCCAGCCGACCGGCCGCCAGAAGAGAAGCGGAATGAGGAGAACGGCGGCAGCGACGAACGAGCAGGCGATGACCTGCTCCGCAGCCAGACCAGCACGGACGGCCCGGCGGGTCGCGAAGACGAAGAACGCGTAGGATGCTCCAGCGGCGAGACTCGCCAGCGATCCTGTCAGCGTAAGCTGCAGCGTTCTTCCCTGATGAAGCAGCAGGCCGAGCCCGAGCAGAGCGAGAGCGGTCGCGAAGAGCCAGCGTATGGATGGAGGTCGCCGCTCGGTGAGCATTTCCAGCACTGCGGCGAGAAGGGGAGCGCTGCCGATGGCGATCAGTGTTCCGATCGCGATCCCATTGGTCCGCACGCCGAGGAAAAAGGCCGGCTGATAAGCGGCGACTGCCAGACTAGCGACTGCTAAGGGACGCCAAACCCGGCACAATGCGGCCCCCGGGAACCGGCTCGTCGCGAGGAGGAGCGGGCCGCCGAGGGCAAGGCGCAGCGCACCGAGAACGAGCGGGTCGGTTTCCGGCGGAGCGAGCGCCAGTGTGGTTCCGGTCGTGCCCCACAGGACAGCGGCGGCCAAAACCCAAAGAGGGGCCCCGATGAAGGCCCCTCCGCTGAAGCCACGACGCTCTGAAGCGGCCTTGTCGCCAAAGCCCGATCTAGTTGTCGCCGGACGCATCGACGCCGGTCGGTTGGGGCTGTTCGAGATAGACGCCGACGCGGAGCATTTCCTTGAGCTGGAGCCAAGCGGTGCGGGCTTCTTCGACACTACCCTCTTCTTCGATCGTCGAGATATCACCCGGATCGCGGTCCAGGATCACCGCTTTGAGGACGCGCCGCATGATCTTACCGCTCCGCGTCTTCGGAAGTGCACGGACAAAATTGAGTTCGCCGATCACTGCGACTGGACCGAGTTCGCGACGGACCGTTTCGATGAGTTCGCGCTCGAGTTCAGGGGTCGGCTGATACCCCTGCTTGAGGGTGATGAAGGCGCTGATCACCTCGCCGCGCAAGGGATCGGGGCGACCCGTCACCCCGGCCTCAGCGACAGCCGGGTGACGCAGGAAGGCACTCTCCACCTCGATGGTGCCGATCCGGTGATCGGCGATCTTGATGATCTCGTCAGCTCGCCCCGCGAACCAGAGATACCCGTCTTCATCGACCGATGCAGCGTCACCCGTGAAATACACGCCTGGGATGCGCTGCCAGTAGTCTCGGGCATAGCGCTCGGGCTCGCCCCAGAGGCCGGCCGTTAAGCCAGGGAAGGGACGGCGGATGACGACGACACCTCGCTCACCGGGTTGGCAGGGTGTCCCGTCCTCGGGACGAACCACCGCGACATCCATGCCGGGAAGCGGGAGACTGGCGGATCCTGGCTTGATGGGAAGCAGAGCGATGCCGTAGGGATTCCCAACCACCGGTCCACCAGTTTCCGTCTGCCACCAGTGGTCGATCACCGGAATCCGATTTTGGAACACATCCTTTTGCAACCATTCCCAGGCCGGCGGATTGAGGACCTCTCCAGCGCAGACGATGCGTTCGACCGAACCGAGGTCGTAGCGACGGGCTGGCTCGGTTCCATACTTCATGAGCAGACGAACCGCTGTGGGCGAAGTGAAGATGCCGGTCACCCCGTTCTCTTCGATGATCCGATAAGGGGTTTCTGGAGAGGGGTGATCGAGAGCTCCCTCGAAAGCGAGCGTTGTCGCGCCGAGCAAGAGTGGCGCGTAGACGATGTAACTGTGGCCGACGATCCAACCGATATCGGACGTTGCCCACCAGACGTCACCAGCGCGCAGTCCATGGCACCAGCGCCCCGTGCTGGTGATTCCGACTTGATAAGGTCCATGGGTGTGGATGGCCAGTTTGGGCTTGGCAGTCGTCCCTGAAGTCGCCAGAATGAACGCTGGCTCGTTGGACTCCATCACCTCGTAACCATCGTCTTGCCCGTGCCCGAGCTCCACAAAGTCGTCCCACCAGAGATCGCGCTCAGGCGTCATCGGTGGCTCGCTGGATCCTCGTCGGAGGACGACGACGTGCTCGACGCTGGGGATGCCGCTCGCCAATGCCTGATCGACGATCTCCTTGAGCCGCACTTCGCGCCCGCGCCGCCAGGTGACGTCAGCGGTGAACACAGCCCGAGCACCTGCCATGGAGAGGCGATCAGCTAACGCTCCAGCGCCGAAACCAGCGAAGACGACGATATGGATAGCCCCGATCCGGGTGGCGGCTAGCATGAGTGCGATCGCCTCCGGACAAGTGGGCATGTAAATGCCGATACGGTCGCCGCGCTGAATACCGAGACCACGCAGTGCCGCAGCCAAGCGGCGGACGAGTCGCCACAACTGGGCATAGGTGAAGGTGCGCCGTTCGCCCCACTCGGTTTCGGCGATGAGGGCAGCCCGGCCGCCCTGACCGGCCGACACGTGCCGATCCAAGGCGGCATAGCTCACGTTGGTGAGACCACCGACGAACCACCGGAAGGTCGGAGGTTCCCAGACGAAGGGCTCGTCCCATGTACGGAACCAGAAAGCCTGCTCGGCTGCGCGTGCCCAGAAGCTGACGGGATCTTCCAGCCCTTCTCTACGCCACCGCGCCACGATCGGATTCACGACCTCCATAGCGGCACCTCCTCGAGCGGGGGCTTTCCGATCACCTACTGGTAAGGCCAGTATAATGCGTCCCGAGGAAACCTGTCGAGACCGTGAGGTGCCGGGGTGGACGACGTCGTTCTGGGAAGTGTCGTGGAATTCTTGCGCCGTGTCCCGCCCTTCCAATTCCTGAGCGAGGAGCGGCTTCGCCAATTGGTGAAGCGAGTGGAAGTCCACTATTTTCCGCGTGGGACGACGATCATCCGCCGTGGGGGAACTCCTCCAGAGTATCTGTGGATCGTCGTGCGCGGCGGCGTGAAGAAAGCGCTGCGTTCTGCGACCGGTGAGGAAATCGTCTTCGAGGTCGCTTCTGAAGGGGACCTCGTCGGGGTTCTCTCTTCCGTCGACGGGACACATGGCCAGCTGGATGACGTGGCCGTCGAGGACACCGTTTGTTATGCGATTCCACGCTCCACGATCGAGGAGCTGATCGCGACCGAGCCAGCAGTCGCTCGGTTCTTTCTCGGTGCGCTGCGGGACTGGGTGCAGGCAAGCTTGCGGGCGTTACAGTACCAAGAGCCAGCAGGAGACAGTGCTTTCATCCTTTCTGCTCCCTGCCGCGTGGCGGCCCGCCGGCCACTCCTGACTTGTCCACCCGACATCACCGTGCGGGAGGCAGCGCAGCGGATGAGTGCCGAACGGGTGAACTCTATCGTCGTCGTGGACGAGCAGGGTAACGGGCTCGGGATCCTCACCGATTGGGATCTCCGGGAACGCGTGGTCGGAGCAGGGCGATCGCTGGATACGCTGGTCCAGGAGGTGATGAGTTCGCCCTTGGTGACGATCGATGCTGATCGCCTGCTGTTGGAAGCGGTGCGACTCCTGATCGCTCGCCGGATCAACCATCTCGTCGTGACCGAAGAAGGCAAACCGTTCGGGATGCTGACCGCCTTCGATCTCCTCGTCCAACAAGGTACCAGTGCGTTGTTCCTGGCGAGGGCGATCGAACGGGAAACGCACACGGAACGCTTGGCGTCGGTCCTAGAGCAAGCCCAACGTCAATTGATACCGTTTCTCTTGTCGCGCGGCATCCGCGCCTCGGAGATTGCGCAGCTGGTGAGCGAGATCAACGATCGGGTCGTCGCGCGCGTCCTCGGGCTTCTCGAGCAGGAACTCGGGGCACCGCCTGTCCCGTACTGTTGGCTGGTTTACGGCAGTGAGGGGCGTCGCGAGCAAACGATTCGCACCGACCAGGATAACGGCATCCTTTACGCTGACCCACCTGCGGGGGAAGAAGAGGCGGTGCGCCGGTATTTCGAGCGTCTCGGCCAGTGGGCGGTCGAGCGACTGGTCGCGCTCGGCTTTCCTCCCTGTCCGGGTCGCTATTCAGCTGACAATCCCGAGTGGGTTCAACCGTTGAGTGCTTGGATGCGCAAGTTCCAGCGTTGGATGGCCATACCGGAGCCCCAGTCGGTGTTGAACTCGCTCATCGTCTTCGATTTCCGCGGCGTGCACGGTGAGATGGGGCTCGCGGTGCGCCTGCGTGAGTTCGTGCGGCAGGAACTCGCCCATAGCCCGCGTTTCCTCTTTCACGTCGCTGCCGTCTCCACGTCTCACTCGCCTCCGGTGGGCTTTCTCGGACGCTTCGTCGTCGAGCGGAGCGGCGAGCACAAGAATCAGCTCGACCTCAAACTGGGTGGTACGGGAGCGATCGTCAACCTGGTCCGTCTCTTCGCGCTCGAGCACGGGGTCGAGGAGACGAATACGCTCGCACGGTTGATGGCTCTCCGTGAGCTCCGCGCGATCGAGCAGCAACTCGCGGAGGATCTCGCGCAGGCCTTCGAGTTTCTGCTCAGCCTACGTCTGCGCGTCCAGCTCGAGCAGCTCCAGCGTGGCGAAAAGCCATCCAACTATGTCGATCCACGCCAGCTTTCCTCGCTCGATCGGACGCTGCTCAAGGAGGCGTTCCGCGTTGTCGGACGAGTGCAAGCGATGGTGCGTGAGCGCTTTCGTCTCGAACAGGCCGGCGAATGAGCGGGCAGGGGAACTGGTTCACGCGCCTGACGGGTGCCTTGGTGGCGCGGGCTCGTCGGGAGCGCCGCGACGTGCCGCTTTCCGATCTCGTGTACACCGTTCTCGATGCGGAAATGACCGGGCTCGATCCCGAGCGGGACGAGTTGCTGGCGCTGGGTGCGGTACGCATGGTCGGTACGCGACTTCTCCTCGGCGCATCGTTCTACCGTCTGATCCGACCGCAACAGGAGGGCTGGGGACAGAGCGTGACCGTGCACGGAATCCGGCCGACGGATGTGGTAGGGGCTCCGTCGCTGGAGCAGGTTTTGCCTGACTTCCTACGCTTTTGTGCGAGCAGTATCCTCGTGGGGCACGGCGTCGAGATCGATCGGAAGTTCTTGCAACGAGCAGCGGCGCGCTGTGGGCTTTCCTGGCCGAAGACGTATTGGGTGGACACCGGTCGCGTGGCGCGCTGGCTCGTCTCTCATCATGGTGCGCTGCCAGAGGCAGCGGCAGACCGGGGGCGCTTCAGCTTGGAGGATCTCCTGGCAGCATACGAGATCGAGCCGCCAGCTCGCCATCATGCCTTGGCCGATGCGTTCGTGACGGCGCTAGTGTGGCAGCGTCAGTTGACAGAACTGGAAGCGGAAGGGGTGCACACCCTGCGCGATCTCCGCTTGGCGGGGTTGGCTAGAACGTAGTAGCCAGTACGAAGAGAGTCATGCGTAGGCTGAGCAAAACGAACACCCAGAGGATCGCTTGGCCGAGCCTCGAAAGACGCGGAAAAAGTGGCGTAGAAAGACGGAGCACGGGATCGGTAAGGAGGTGAAACAGGCGGCTGATGAGAGTGGAGCGTCCTCGCGTGATCGAATCGAGAACGATGCGGCCGATCAAGAGCCACATAAGGATAGCCAGGAGCCAGTTCGCAAGTTCGAAGAGCTGATCGACCACTCGTGCACCTCAGCAACCATGCAAGCGAACGGGAAGAACTGCCGGGGCCCAGGCACAAGGTCCCGGGCCCCGGATGCAACGACATGGTCCCTCAATCCTGGCCAGCGGGAGCGACACCCGGAGCGGTGCCAGGAGCGGCACCAGGTGCAAGTCGCATCTCGCCGACCGGGATGCGCAGCTGGTCGACCATATCCTGAATGTACTTCGGTGACGGGGCGGTAGCCAGACTCACCACGATCGTGAGCAAGAAGTTGGCTGTCATGCCGAAGATACCGGCCGACAAGTGCGAAAGACCGAGGATGTTGAAGCGCGGATCGACATAGTTCCAGAACATGTAGACCAAGCAGGTGACCAGTCCGCCGATCATCCCGGCGATGGCACCGTTGGCATTGGCGCGCTTCCAGAAGATGCCCAGCAGGATCACCGGGAAGAAGGTGGACGCCGCTAACGAGAAGGCCCAAGCCACCAGCTGCACGATGAGTGCGAACTGCGGAATGGCGAGCAGGGCAGCGATGAGGGCCGAGATCAGGATCATCAGTCGGCTGAGGAGGAAGCGGCGGCCATACGGGGCATTGGGGTTGATGATCTTCGCGTAGATATCATGGGCGACGGCAGTCGAGATGACGAGAAGCAGGCCGTCAGCGGTGGAGAGTGCAGCGGCCAGACCACCGGCGGCCACCAGCGCTGCGATCGTGAAGGGCAGCCCGGCGATTTCGGGTGTCGCTAAGACGACGATATCGCCATTTATGGAGAGTTCGCTGAACTGGAGGATACCGTCGTTATTGGCGTCAGTGATCTTCAATAGTCCCGTCTTGATCCAGTTCGCCGTCCAGTCCGGCAGTGCGTTGATCGGTTGTCCGACGACGTTCTGCAGGACCTCCCAGCGCGAGAAGGCCGCATAGGCCGGAGCGGTCACGTAGAGCAACCAGATGAAGAACAGCGACCAGCCGACGCTGATGCGTGCCTCCTTTGGACTGGGTACCGTGTAGTACCGGATCAGAATGTGCGGCAAGCCTACCGTACCGGCCATCAAGCAGAGCGTCAGAGCGAGGAACTGCCAGGGAGTACCCACCCAGTCTTTGACGGTGATCGGTTCGGGCGGCGTGATGCCGATCTGCTTGAAGGCGGAGATAGCAGCGGAGTTGGAGAGCGCTTGCTTGAACGGTTGGACATAGGCGGGCAGGTTCATCGCCTGCTCGAGCTGACCGATCTCGCTCAGCGCCTTGCCATACATGAGCTGCGGGAAGGGAACACCAGTCAGCTTCGCAGACAGGAAGGTCACGGGAATCAAGTACGCGACGATCAGGATGATGTACTGGGCGACCTGCGTCCAAGTGATCGACTTCATGCCACCGAGGAACGAACAGACGAGGACTCCGGCCAAGCCGACGAACACGCCGACCCGGTAGTCCAGTCCGAAGAAGCGGCTCATGATGATGCCCACACCGGTCACCTGTGCCGTGACGTACGCGAGCGAGACGATGATGGCGCAGATGGCGGCGACGAACCGGGCCAGGCGAGCCCGCTCGCCGTAGCGGGTGGCGACGAAGTCAGGAATCGTATACTGGCCGAACTTGCGGATATAGGGCGCGAAGAGCAAAGCGAGGAGGACGTAGCCGCCCGTCCAGCCCATGATGTAGGCGAGCGCATCGTACCCCAAAAGCCAGAGGGTGCCAGCCATCGAGATGAAGGACGCGGCGCTCATCCAGTCAGCACCGGTCGCCATCCCATTGAAAATGGCTGGTACACGCCGACCGGCGACGTAATACTCCTCGAGGCGTCGCGTGAAATTCAGGATGCCGATGAAAGCGTAGAGGAGGAGCGTCAGGAAAATGAACGCGTAGCCGATGAAGCGCGGTGGGAGACCAGCCCGCTCGAAGAGGTACAAGACCAAGGTGAACGCGATCAGGAACACGAAGAACGCACCGTAGTACTTGGCCAGTCGTCGCCGGAACTCGCTGAGCTGCGCACGCGTGAGAGGCGTGTATCCTGCTTCCTGGCTCATGGTTCCCCTACTCCTCTTCGAACCCGTACTTCTTGTCGATCACTCGGTTCATGGTCAACGCGTAAACGAAAATCAGAATGACATAGACCGTGATCGAGAATTGACTGGACAGCCAGTAGCCGAGTGGGAAACCGGTGAGGATTTTGATCTCGTTCAGCGAAGCCGCGAAAGGAGGATGAAGGTACGTCACGGCAAACCAGATCACCAGGAGCGTGATGATGAGGCGCAGCTGCTCGCGCCAGTAGGCTTCGAGTCGGCTCGTTTCTACCTGCCGGCTGCCTTCCATCATGAACCTCCTGCCCTCACCACGTCACAGTGCGCGGGTCGTCACCCCAAGTCTGACGTGCACCCTCCATCTCCTCGAAGGCTGGGCCGCTGATCGTCCGCTCAGCGCTTCACCTCCTCTCCGGATGACCCGAGATGCTCTGCCACTCACCCTAGGCTCGTTCGTGACTGGCTCCTCGGGCAGACAGTGAGATCAGATAAACGGGTCAGGCTACCTGTTCTATACCGGAAGGACAGAGCATTGTCAAGAGGGCTCGTTTTATCGTGATCTGAAGTTCCGGTTATACGCAATGGGAAGGTTCCTCAAGAGTCGGGCGACCCAGACTGACCGAAACTGTGGAAGACACGTTTCGGCGAGGAAGAGCACTATCGAGCTGCCGGGATCGGGCGATGCCGGATGCCGGCGGAGGTGGCTCTTGTTCTCCGCATCGTGGACGCTTACGGAGGGAGGTACGGTGTCTCTCTCCGGGAGACGACTGCGTGCTGGTCAGTGCGGATCGCGCGTCTCTGCTCGCGACCGCGACCCATGGGATGATAACGAATGCAGAAGCTCGTCCAGGCATCGACCGGTGTCGTGAGCGATCCTGGTGTCGAGTAGGCAGTGGGCGAGCAGCGTCCGTACACTATCGTCAGGGGTGGCTGTGTCGACGCCGATCCGCAAGCAATATCTGGAAATCAAGCGACAGGTGCCCGATGCGCTGCTCTTGTTCCGGTTGGGCGATTTTTACGAACTCTTCGACGGCGATGCGGAAGTCGCCAGCCGGATCCTCGATATCGCCTTGACCTCACGGGATCTCGGCAAGGGACAGCGAGTGCCGATGGCTGGCATTCCAGCCCATGCTGCCGAGCCATACATCGCCAAGTTGGTCGCTGCCGGTTACCGGGTCGCGCTCTGCGACCAGATCGGCACCCCGGACGGTCGCAACCTGGTCGAGCGTCGCATCACTCGGATCCTGACCCCGGGGACCATCACCGAGCCGGCGATGCTCGACGCGCGGCGCAACACCTACATCGCTGCGGTCCTGCTCGAAGCGCAGCGAGCGGGCTTGGCCTATGCGGATCTCTCCACAGGGGAGTTCGCCGCGACCGAATGGATTGCCGAACAGGTCGAGGAACTGCAGGCAGCCGTCGGACGAGAACTCGTCCGGATCGCGCCGGCTGAACTCGTGCTTCCAGCCGGTCATCGTGGGACGATCCCTTACGAGGAAGTTGTCGTCACCGAATTGGAGGAGCGCGCCTGGCGAGAGCACGAGGCGCGTCGCGTCCTGCACGAGCACTTCGGGGTGGAGACGCTCGCGAGCTTCGGACTCACGGAGCGGCCGGCGGCGCTGCGGGCAGCGGGTGCGCTGCTCTGGTACCTCCTCGACACACAGGTGGGCCAGCTACCCCAGCTCGACGATCTCGTCGTGTACCAAACTGATTCGTTCATGCCGATCGACGCGGCGACGCGACGCAATCTCGAGCTGCTCGAGTCGGCACGCGGAGAGCGGGCTCATTCGCTCGTTTCGGTGCTCGATCGGACCGAAACACCGATGGGTGCACGCTTGCTCCGGCGCTGGCTCAGCCAGCCGCTCCTCGATGTAGGCGCGATTCGGCAGCGGCAGGAGCGTGTGGCGGCGCTCGTCGAGGAGACGCTCGTCCGTGTCCGGTTGGGCGTCCTCTTGGCCGGGGTCGCTGATCTGGAACGACTGGCCAATCGTGTCTTGACCGGGCGTGTGACTCCGCGCGAACTTCGCCAACTCGGGCACTCGCTCGTTCGCTTGCCAGAAATCGCCGAGCTCGCGGGCCGGCGACCCGAACTTGCACCCTTCTCGGCTCTGCCGGACCTTCTGCCGGCGGCTCGTCTCATCGAGTCAGCGATCGTCGAGGATCCGCCACCGAGTGTCGGTCAGGGACAGGTGATTCGTGCCGGGTTTGCGCCGGAGTTGGACGAGCTACGGGAACGGGCGCGTTCGGCACGCGAATGGATCGCTTCGTTGGAGCAGCGTGAGCGGGATCGCACCGGTATCAGATCCCTGAAGGTGGGATACAACAAAGTTTTCGGCTACTACATCGAGGTGAGTCATGCCAATCGGCATCTCGTTCCACCCGAATACCAGCGCAAGCAGACATTGGTCGGGGCGGAGCGCTACGTGACGCCGGAACTCCGCGAGTTCGAGAGCGTGGTCTTGCAGGCAGAAGAGCGGATCGCGGCACTCGAGGAGGAGACCTACCGTCGCGTCGTCAAGGAAGTGGCCAGCTGCGCCGCGCAGATCCGGCGAGCAGCCCAGCTCCTGGCGGAATTGGATGTCTACCGTGCACTCGCTGAGGTGGCAGTGGAACGGAGGTACGTTCGCCCGGTCGTCGACGAGAGCACGGTTTTGGAGATCAGGGGTGGGCGCCATCCGGTGGTGGAGACGACGCTGGAAGCGGGTCGATTCGTCCCCAACGATGCTCGACTCGATACCGAGAGCGAACAGATCGTCATCCTCACCGGGCCCAACATGGCTGGAAAATCGACCTTTCTCCGTCAAGTCGCACTGATCGTGCTCTTGGCGCAGATCGGTTCTTTCGTGCCCGCCGAGTTCGCCCGGATCGGGCTCGTGGATCGCATTTTCACCCGCATCGGCGCCCAGGACGACATCGCGGCCGGTCAGAGTACCTTCATGGTGGAAATGGTCGAGACGGCATCGATCCTGCGCCAAGCGACGCACCGCTCGCTCGTCGTCTTGGACGAGGTCGGCCGGGGAACGAGTACGTATGATGGTTTGGCGATCGCTCGTGCGGTGGTGGAATATTTGCACAACCATCCACGACTCGGCTGCCGAACGCTCTTCGCGACGCACTACCACGAGTTGACAGAACTCGAGCGCCTCTTGCCACGAGTCCGCAACTACCGCATGGATGTCCTGGAAGAGGGTGATCGCGTCGTCTTTCTCCACCGAGTCGTGCGGGGTGGAGCGGACAAGAGCTATGGGATCCATGTGGCCCAGCTGGCTGGCTTGCCCCACGCGGTGGTTCGTCGGGCACGGGAAATCCTGGAGGAGCTCGAATCGGCACGGAGCGGTGAGCGCACGCGGCGACGCCAAAGCATGGCCAAGGAGGTGCCGCTCACGATCCAGCTCACGCTCTTTAGCCCGCCGCATCCTGTCTTGGAACGGCTGCGCTCGCTGGAGCTCGACGGAATGACGCCGCTCGAGGCGCTGACCACGCTCTACGAGTTACAGCGGTTAGCGCAGGAAGCCGAGTGATCGCTGTGCGCGGCTGTCGCAGCAGAGGGCGATGCGAGTGACGGGCGGAGGAGGCGGAGCGGCAGGAAGGCGGCGAGGGCGAGCACGGCAGACAGTGCGAACATGGCGCGTGGTCCGAGGGTGCCGTAGACCGGCGTATAGAGCGCCGGAGCGAGACCCTGGACCAAGAACCGCGCTCCGAGGAAGTAGGCCGATGTGGTGCCGCGATGGGTCGGTGCCGCCTCGACCGCGAGGATGCTGAAGGTCGTCCAGGTCAGCATCGCGGCGAGACCAAGCGCCAGGTAGGCGAGGGCGAACGACGCCGGATTCGGTGCGGCTGCCATCAGCACGATCGTCGTCGCGACACTCGCGAGACCGAGCGCGGCACTTCGTTGCGTCCCGAGGCGCTCCAACAGCACACCCGTTACTGGGGCGAAAAAGATCGCCCCCACACCATAGAGCGCGACGATCAGCCCGATCAGTGCGTAGTCCAACTGCCACAGATCGCGCAAGGCTTGCCCGAGCAAGTAGGCGGTCCCCATGATCGCCGCGTTGGCGAGAAAGGCCAGTGCGACCACGCGGGCGGTCGCTCGGTCGAGGGCCTGGACGAGGTCGCGCAGTGCAGCCCGCATCGAGGCACGGCGCGGGCGCTGTGGGACGGCACAGCCGAAGCGGGCGAACCAGCCGAGAAGCCAGAGTCCGACAACCCAGCTGAGAAACGTGGCGCTGACGAAGAAGAGACGCCATGACCAGGCCACGAGGAGACCTGCCACGAGCGGCCCGAGGAGATGACCAGCTTGGTTGGCAGCGGAAAAGATGGTGACCGTGCGAGGGAGGCGTTGGGTCGGCAAGGTGTCGCCCAAGGTTGCCAGCAGGATCGGTGTGGTGAACGCATTGGCGACGCCGAGCAAGACGCAACCCAGCAGAAAGACTGGCAGGTTCGGAGCCAGGGCGCAGACGAGTGCGGCGAAACCGAAGCTGACGAAACCTGCCAGGATGGTCGCGCGCCGCGAGGTGAGGTCGGAAATCGTGCCGGAGAAGAATTGGCACAGACCGAATGTCGCGAGGTACGCAGGGACGATCATGGAGAGAGCCGCGCGGTCGACGCCGAAGACGCTTTGCAGGAGTGGGAAGAAAACCGGGAAACTCGCACCGGTGTAGGGGCCGATGAACGATCCCAGATGAAACGGTGCGAGTCGCCACTGGTCCAGCACGCGGTCGGTGTCTGTTGTCCGATCGATCTCCATCAGAGTCTCCCGAAGAGCACAGTGTAGCGCGCGAACGATCGCTGCGTTCGCGCTGTTCTCGAGTTCGGCACGAGCAACCCCCTCGACCACCTCATCCGAGCCTGTTCGACGCTTTGTGCTGCGTGCATAAGTGACACGGTGCACGTTGCGCACGGTGCTGCGGTCAGCGTGGTCTCCCTCCCGGTATCGTGCACGATGGGAGAGGAGCGATGATGTCCATCGAACGCATCGGGCGACAGCGCGGACCGCCATCAGCGTCTCGTCTCGAGGCTCAGAGGCGACGGATTCGGTGGTCGCTGCGATGAGGCAGCAGGAAGGAGCTCGACGATGAGCGAGGGTGCGGTCGCCTGGATGCTGGTTGCGACAGCGTTGGTCCTCTTGATGACCCCGGCATTAGGGTTTTTCTATGGCGGGCTCGTTCGCTCCAAGAACGTTCTCAACACGCTGATGATGAGTTTCGGTGCGGTCTCCGTCGTGGGACTCGCGTGGGCGCTGCTCGGCTACTCGCTCGCCTTTTCCGCCGGGTGGCCGCTGGTCGGAGGTCTTTCGCACGCGCTGCTGCGTGGGGTCGACCTCCAAGTGTCTGGCGCGATCCCACACGTGCTGTTCATGGCTTTCCAAGGAACCTTCGCCATCATCACCGCTGCGCTCATTTCGGGAGCGCTCGTGGAACGGATGCGCTTTGGACCCTACCTGGCATTCCTCGGTCTCTGGGCGATTGCGATCTATGCTCCGATCGCGCATTGGGTCTGGGGAGGTGGCTGGCTCGCCGACCTGGGAGCCCTCGATTTCGCTGGTGGAACAGTGGTGCATATCAATGCTGGTATCGCAGCTGTCGTGGGTGCGCTGGTCCTCGGTCGCCGACGCGATTACGGTCGTCAGGCTATCCTTCCACACAATATTCCGTTCGTCTTGCTGGGTGCGCTGCTGTTGTGGCTCGGCTGGTTCGGATTCAACGCAGGGAGTGCGCTCGGGGCAAACGAGATCGCCGGACTCGCCTTCGCGAACACCATGCTGGCGCCGATGGCAACCGCGCTGGTCTGGATGATTCTCGACCTCGTGCGGAGCGGCAAGGCGACGGCTGTGGGGCTCGCGACGGCGATCGTTGTCGGTCTCGTGGCCATCACTCCAGCTGCTGGATTCGTCTCGCCGTTGTCGGCGGTGGTGATCGGGGCGCTGGCTGCCCTTCCGAGTTATTTCGCGTTGCTGTGGCGAGTCCGAACACGGCTCGATGATTCGCTCGATGTCTTTGCGGCGCATGGTGTCGGGGGACTGACCGGAGCATTGTTGACAGGTGTCTTCGCGCAGGAGTCGTGGAACGGAGTCGCGAACGGGCTGCTCTTCGGCAACCCGCTGCAACTGCTGATTCAAGCGGTCGCTGTGCTCGCGGTCATCGCATACAGTGCAGCTGGCACGTTCGTCATCTTGCGGGCGATCGCACTGGTGACACCGCTCCGCGTTGCGGACGCAGCTGAGCGCGTCGGCTTGGACGTCACCGAGCATGGCGAGCAGGCCTACACGACTGGAGAGGGGGCGGTGTTGCTCTTGCCGCTGAACCGGACGAGCGAGGTGACGGCGCGCTCAGGGGCGGTCGCCGAGAAGATGGGAGGCAGCGCATGAAGCTGATCGTCGCCATCATCCGACCAGAGAAGCTCAACGACGTTCTGGAAGCGCTGTTCCGGGCTGAGGTGCGTGGACTAACGATCTCGGCTGCCCAAGGACACGGTGGAGAGACGGAGCAAGTGGAAACGTATCGTGGCATGACCGTGAAGATGGAGCTTTCTCCCAAGATTCGGCTCGACATCGGCGTGTCCGACCATTTCGTCGAGCCGACGGTGCGTGCCATTCTGAGTGCGGCACGCACCGGGGAAGTCGGTGACGGCAAGATCTTCGTCCTCCCGGTCGAGCGGGTCTATCGCATCCGAACAGGCGAGCGCGATGAAGCAGCCGTCACGCCGGTGGCTTGATCGAGCAGACGACCTCATCCCCATCCACCAACCGGCCCCCGGGAATGTTCCC
>OGCH01000075.1_pt1 | contig 67033 bp, 67 predicted proteins | sample 1570111 | NCBI WGS metagenome assembly OGCH01 (sample SAMN03436243, study PRJEB24508) | hot springs metagenome | biome: Desert Springs; feature: Hot Springs; material: Water | place: USA: Great Boiling Spring, Nevada | collected 2008-12-01 | depth 0 m m | reverse complement strand
AGGGTTATCCACAGAGTTATCCACAGGGGGTGTGGGGTATAATTGGGGGTGCGGGGCCCGTAGCTCAACGGCAGAGCGGGCGGCTCATAACCGCTTGGTTGCAGGTTCGAATCCTGCCGGGCCCACCACTTTAATGCGTCCCTCTCTTTGCCGATAATTCCCCTGTGCTGTGCTGGCTATGGATTGGAAGCAGTGTTCTGGTGGCGGCGCTGGGGCTGCGGCTGGTGAGTTCCCTCTCTGCTGGCGAGCGTTCTTTCGGGCGCGCTTTGCGCGCGATTAAGCGACTTTTTCTGTTCTCGGTGAGCGTGAAAGCCACGGCAGCATTTGGTGTGTTCTCGCTGGGAGGGGCTTACTCTGAGCCTGTGTGGGCAGGCTTGATTCTTGTGGCGATGGGGTTGCTTCTGGGGGAGTTTGGACTGATTTTCTGGCGCCTTTATCCGCTGGAGCGTCGACACCGGGGGGTTGAGATCGGGATTTGGGATTATGTGGCGATGCGTCTGGGACTGATTTTCGAGCTCCTGGCGCCTCTTGTGGCAGGAGGGTTAATGATTCTCTCCATAACTTACACACTTCGTGGTGGGTACAGGGAGCATGGGAGTTTGGGCATCCTGCTGGCGGGGTTGATGGGGACAGGGGGTGTGGGGATGGGGGTTCTGTTCTTTCGTCGCCGATTGATTCTGCCCGTGCGCCCCTTGACCCTGCCGGAGAGCCTGATGGGCGAGGTTAGACGCATGGGGCGGGAGCTGGGGATTACTGTTCGGGATGTGGTGGTTCTGGACGGTCGGCGGGTGCGGATGGCGAACGCTTTCGCGCTTTCAGGGGGGCGAATCGCGATTACCGATTATCTGCTGGCGCATCTGGAGCCGAGAGAGGTGCTGGCGGTGCTGGCGCATGAGGTGGCGCATCTGGCTCAGCGGCGGCGACTGGTGCGCCTGTGGGCGTATCTGCTGGGCGCGGCGGTGGGGTTGACAATCGGGCTTGCGCCACTCTGGGAACGGCTCCCGAACTGGGTGGGGATTTTGCTGATGGGACTGCTGGGGTTCGGGATGAGCCTGCCGCTGGTTCTGATGCGTGCCCGCAACGAGCGCGAGGCGGATACCTACGCGGTCAGCGAGTATGGGACGGAAGCGCTTCGCTCGGCGCTTATCAAGATGGCACGGCTCAATCATCGGGAAGCCCAGGAGCAGACCGACCGACTTCACCCCAGCCTTCAGGAGCGGCTTCGGCTGATAGAACGGTTTGAGGGACGATAGTTTTGAAGTGCGGAAGCAACGCTTCCGCACTCCATATACTGTTTCACGCACACTGCTGGGGAGTAAGGTCGCTAAGCGCGTCCCAGAGCGCCTGGCACATCTGTTCGCAGGCTTGCAGGGCGCGCGCCTGATCGGCTCCACTGAGGGCGCTCAGCCGTGCGAGCAGCTTCTCCGCCTCATGGTGGTTGACCGCATGCACCTCAAAGTAGGGGCGAACACCGTCAGGCAGGCGGTAGTGGGTCATCAGCCCTTCCAGTTTGGATTGGGCAGTGGCAGGCTGCTGCACTTCAAATGCGTAGAGCGCGCCCAGCGCCGTAACGGGGTCAGCGAAGAGCTGACGCGCTGTCTGCACAAGGCGCTTGACGGCGGGGCGTTGCGCCTCGCCAATCTGGGTTTCCAGCGCGTGGGCGAACGCTTCCCACAGTTCAATATGCTCTTCCTCTTCGTGGGCGGTTTCGGCGTCGTTCTGAACCTGCCAGCCTGCGGGCAGCTCGCGGATAAACGCGCCGTACTCACGGGCATACGCACGGAGCGCGTCCACAGGAAGCGTCCCTGCGCTCCATGCCTGATAGAAGGGGTGATTCAGCAGATTCCACTGCGACACAATTGCGTCCAGCTGCGCTTTGAGTGCCATCGTTTTGACCTCCCTGTAAGACTGGGGATGTAGTATACCCCAGCGGGCTACGGGTGGGCGTACTGTCGGTCGATGGTGATGAACCGCGAGTATTCGGTCTGGAACATCAGCTCGGCGTGTCCGATGGGACCGTTGCGGTTTTTGGCGACGATGACTTCAGCGATTTGCTGGGGTGGGGGCGGCGCGGGGCGCGAGTCGCCGTCGCCTGCCTGTTTATAGTAGTCTTCGCGGTGGATGAACATCACGACATCTGCTTCGGCTTCGATGGAGCCGCTGTCGCGCAGGTCGGAAAGGATGGGGCGCTTGTTCTCGCGCCGCTCCACCGAGCGCGAGAGCTGCGACAGCACCATCACGGGTACCCGGAACTCGCGGGCGATCTGTTTGAGGGCGCGGGCGATTTCGCCAATCTCCTGATTGCGGTTCTCTACCCGCCGATTCGAGGAGCGCATCAGCTGCAGGTAGTCGATCAGCACCAGCCCCAGATTGGTCGATTCGCCCATGCGGTTTTTGATTTCGGACACGAGGCGCCGCAGTTTCGCCCGCATCTCCATCGGCGAGAGGCTGGTGGTGTCGTCAATGTAGATCGGGGCGCTGTAGAGGCGTTCCGCAGCGAAGTGAAGTCGGTCCCACTCTTCGTCGGTGAGCCGCGCGTGCCGAATCCGTTGCATGCTCACCATCGCGTGGGAGCAGAGCATGCGCTGTATCAATTGCTCAGTGGACATCTCGAGGCTGAAAATCGCGACGGGCAAGCCCTCGCGGAGTGCGATATTCTCGGCAATATTCAGCGCGAGCGAGGTTTTGCCCATGCTGGGGCGCGCCGCCAGCACAATCAGCTCCGAAGGCTGTAGCCCCGAAGTGAGCCGATCCAGGTCGGGATAGTGGGTGGGGATTCCCAGCACCGAGCGCCCCGCCTGCTGCACCTGCTCGAAGTGCTGGAGCATCTCCAGAATCAGCATCTCGACGGGTTTGAAACTTTTTCGGTCGCGTTCGTGCGCCACTTGGAAGATGGCTTGCTCGGCGCGGTCCACAATATCTTTCACTTCAAGGTCGGGTTCGTCCACAAGGCGGATGATGCTGTAGGCAGCGTCAATAAGGCGTCGCAGGACAGCTTTTTCGCGTACAATTTGGGCGTAGTGTTCTGCGTTAGCAGGCGTGGGCACGCTCTCGACAATATTTGCCAGTGTCTGGATGCCCCCCACCTCGTCCAGCTGATTGCGGTGTGCCAGCTCTTCGCGCACGGTGAGCAGGTCTACAGCAATACGCCGCTCGTTGAGCGAGTAGATGACCTCGCAGATAATCTGGTGCGCGGGGTGATAGAAGTCTTCAGGTTTAAGGATTTCGGAGACTTTTTCAAGGGCTTCCTGGCTGAGCATCATTGCGCCCAGCGTACTCATCTCCGCTTCGGTGCTGTGGGGTAGCACACGGGTTGCGCGTTCGGACATGGACAACTCACCGCCTCTAATACGAGAGGAATTATACCCCCTAACCCGTGCCCCAGAAGCGACGGTCGATGCTCCGGTATTGCACCGCTTCGGCGATGTGGGGCAGGAGGATGCTGGTTTCGCCTTCGAGGTCGGCAATCGTGCGCGCAATCTTCACGATTCGGTCGAAAGCGCGGGCGCTCAAGCCCAGCCGTTGCACGGCGGTACGCAGGTAGGCGCGTGCCTCTTCGCTGATGGGGCAGAACTCGCGCACCATTTTGCTGGTCATCTGGGCGTTGCACACCAGTCCGTAGGGCTGGAGCCGTTCCAGCTGGCGCAGGCGTGCTTTGACCACACGCTCTCGAATCTTCGCCGATGGCTCGCCGAACTCCAGATTCAGCAACTCTTCCTGACGCAGGCGGGGGACTTCCAGATGGATATCGATACGATCCAGCAGGGGTCCTGAGATGCGCTGGAGGTATTTGCGGATAGCAGTCTGGCTGCAGTTGCAGGTTTGCTGGGGGTCGCCGTGAAAGCCGCAAGGGCACGGGTTCATCGCGGCGACGAGCATGCACCGTGCAGGAAACTCCACCGCTGCCTGCACGCGCGAGACGGAGACCACGCCGTCTTCCAGAGGCTGGCGCATCGCTTCCAGCACATCGCGCTTGAATTCGGGCAGTTCGTCCAGAAACAGCACGCCGTTATGTGCCAGCGAGATTTCGCCCGGTCGGGGCACGCTGCCGCCGCCCACCAGCGCCGCGTAGGAAGTGGTGTGGTGCGGCGAGCGGAAGGGGCGTGTGGTCATTAATCCCGTGCGTGGGGGGAGCATTCCCGCGGCGCTGTAGATACGGGTTGTTTGCAACGCCTCCTCTAAGGTCATCGGGGGCAGGATGGTGGGCAGTCGGCGGGCGAGCATCGTTTTGCCAGAGCCGGGCGGTCCAATCAGTAGCACATTATGTCCGCCAGCGGCGGCAATTTCCAGCGCGCGTTTCGCCTGTTCCTGCCCCTTGATTTCGGCGAAGTCCACCTCATAGGCGGCGGGCTGGTTCAGCAGGGCGTTCACATCCACGCGCACGGGAGGCTTGCGCTGGGGGTTGAGAAAGTATTCCACGGCGTCCAGCAGGCTCTCCACCCCGATGACCTTGATTCCGCCCACGACGGCAGCCTCTTCGGCGTTTGCGCGGGGCACGACCATGACCCGTTTGCCCGAATCGCGGGCGTGGATTGCGATGGAAAGCACGCCGTTGACGGGGCGCACGCCCCCATCCAGCGAGAGTTCCCCAATCACCAGCGTGCCCTCCAGCGATTCGGGGGGAATCTGCTCGGAGACCGCCAGAATGCCGATTGCCATCGGCAGGTCGTAGGCGGGTCCCTCTTTGCGCACATCGGCGGGAGCGAGGTTGACGGTCAGCCGGCTGAGCGGGAAGTAAAGCCCGCTGTTGCGGATGGCTGTGCGCACGCGCTCGCGCGATTCCTGCACGGCGGTGTCGGGCAGTCCGACAATCGTCCAGCTGGGTGTGCCGTTCTGGAGATCGATTTCCACATGCACGGTGAACGCTTCAATCCCGTGCAGTGCGGCGCTATCCACCTTTGTCAGCATAGAGCCTCCCCGTGGCTATGGTTCGATACCGCGGGGGAGGCTCCTGCTGTTAGTCCTCGTCAATCGGTGAGAAGTAGATGACCGTCACCAGATCATCGGGGCTGATGGGGCGGTCGTAGATGCGCTCCAGCAGAGCAATCACATCTTCAATGGAGCGGAATTCGGGGTTTTCGCGCTCGATATCGCGCGGGCTGAGGTCTGAGATGGGCTTGACCTCCACCCGATCCAGAATCGCCGTGAACAGTCGGCGTCGCCTGCCGAAGCGCGGACCGACGGTAATCCATACAATCTGCCCTGCCGCATACTTGCGCGATTTATCACCCAACCGGATGGTCGCGGTCTTGCGCAGGCTACGCAGCATGTCCTCGTACAGCTCCGTGTAGAAGTTCAACGCAAACATACCTGTCATCCCTCTCGGATTATGCCATATTTGGGTTAGGGAGATGCGATTCAATTCCTGCTACTCGCGAAACGCCCGAAAGGTTCCCCAGAGGCAGGCGTCAAGCTCCCTCTGGAGCGCTTTCGGTGGTTTCTTCAGCCGCTTCTTCCTCTTCTACGCCTTTCGGCGGGGTTACGGTGACCACGGTGGCGTCGGGGTCTTCCATCACCTGCACGCCCGGTGGCAGGGTCAAATCCCGCACATGGATCGAGTCGTGGAAGTTGACCAGCCCACTGATATCCACCGTGATGGCTTCGGGCAGGTCTTTGGGCAGGCAGCGCACGGTGAGCGACTCCAGCGGGTGGACCAGCGTGCCGCCCGATTTGACCGCGTCCGATTCGCCCACAAACACAATCGGCACGGTTGCTTCAATCGGCTCGTCCATCGGCATTGCCCACAGGCTCACATGGCGGATGCGCGTGGTGATGGGTTCGCGGTCTACCTCGCGCAGAAGGGTGGTGAACTTTGTGCCGTTAAGTTCCACTTCAATCAAGTGGCTTGTGCCTGCGAGGTGAAGCACATGGGTCAGTTCGCGCTCGCGGAACTGGGCGGGATGCGACTCGCCGTTGGAAGTGAACACCACGCCGGGCACCCAGCCCTGTCGGAGCAGGCGCCGTGCTTTTTTGCCCAGCAGCGTGCGCGGTTCCGCTTTAAGTGTGTAGGATTTGGTCATGCGTCGTACACCTCCTTGTTTATAAAGTGTACCCGACGCATCAGCCTGCTTTGCGTGCCCGTTCGCGCCAACGCGAAGAGAAGATGCGATATTTCGCGCGATATTTGGTAACGGTGCGCCGTGCAATCGGGATTCCCATCTCTTCCAGCTTTGTGGCGATTTCGGCGTCGGTGAGCAGGACTCCGTCGCGCTCGTGTTCGTCGATGAGTTGCCGAATCAGCGCGGCGACCCGATAGGCGTTGTCAAAGAAGATATCCATCGGCACGACGGAGCGGTTGGGGAGCTGGAGCCACTTATTGCGCACGGCGCGCCCGATGGTGGAGCGGTGCAGCCCTGTCATCTCTGCCAGCTCGGCGCGGGTCATCGGCTGAAGGAAGCGCACATCGCTGGTGAAGAAGAAGGAAGTCTGCTTCTGAATCAGGGCGTGCATGATTTTTTTGAGCGTCTGCTCGCGTTGTTGCAGTGCCTGAATAAACACCTGAGCGCGTTTGAGGAAGTGGCGCAGGTGGGTGTTTTCTTCTTCAGTGGCATAAATTTCGCCCTGACGCAGTTCCATGAAGCGGTTATAATAGGTGGGGCTGAGCTTCAGGAAGTGGGGCTTGTAGCCGCGAATCTCCACATGGAACCCGTTCTGGGAGAGGGAAACCACGACATCGGGTTCGCGCGGGGATGGCTCTGGGGGTTTCTCCTCAAATTCGGCAAAACCTGCGGCAGGATAGGGCGCCAGTTCGTTGCGAATAAAGGCGAGGACACGCTCCAGAGTGGGTTTATCGATATGGAGCCGCCGCATCAGTTTTTCATAGCGGGCGCGGGTCAGATGTTCCCAGCCTTCCGTGACGGCACACCACGCCAGCTCCAGCAGTTCAGGGTCTGAATAGTTGCGCAGTGCTTTAATCTGGAGCTGGAGGCACTCCTGAAGTGAGCGGGCGCCCACGCCCGGCGGGTCGCATTGCTGGAGCTGTTGCACCACCGCTTCCACCTCTTCCAGCGAACAGTTGAAGCGCAGGGCAACCTCTTCCACCGAAGTCGTCAGGTAGCCCCGGTGGTCCAGCGAGTCCACGAGAAATTCGGCAATCGGCTTCTGATGGGGGGCGACGGTCAGCATCAGCTGCCCCCACACATGCTCTTTGAGGCTCATCGGGGGCGCGGCGACCTCTGGCTCAAAGTCCTCTTCCGGGTCGGTGTAGGTTGTTTCCTCGCCGCTTTCTTCAGGTTCATGGTGCGCGACGGTGAAGGAGAGGGTATAGCGTTCAAAGGGGGTTCCCTCTTCGGTGGGTTCCAGCGCGGGATTCTCCTCCAGTTCCTGCTGGACGAGGCGTTCCAGTTCTTCCACATTCAGCGTAAGCATCCTGGCGAGCAGTTTCAGCCCTGCGCTGGCTTGCACTGCTGTTTTTGCCGTGGGCGCGACTCTGGCTTGCGTTCGCCCGAAGAGTTTACTCATCCTTAACCTCCGCTCATGCTGAGACTCATGTTTTGCGCTTCCAAGTTCCCTCCTGCTTATGCGGCGTGCAGGTGCGTGCTTTTGCGTTCTTCATAAGTGCAGACGCGATTGCGCCCGCTATGTTTAGCGTGGTAGAGCGCCTGATCCGCTTGCTCGATCAGTTCCTGACGGTTATGGATTGCGTCGGTGAGGCTTGCCACTCCAAAGCTGCCCGTAACAGGGCGCAGTTCCCATGAGGCGCGTTCGATGGCGTGGCGGAACCGCTCCGCGACGCGCACGGCATCCTGCAACTCGGTGTTGGGCAGCACAATCGCGAACTCCTCGCCTCCGTAGCGTGCGACGAAATCGGTCTGGCGGGCGTTCTGTTTGAGTATCTCAGCGACTTGCTTGAGGACCTCGTCCCCTGCCTGATGCCCGAAGGTGTCGTTGTATTGTTTGAACTTGTCCACATCCATCAGAATCAGGGAGAGAGGCGCGCCATAGCGTTTCGCACGCTGGAACTCCTGCTCCAGAAAGTCCTGAAACGCGCGGTGGTTATACAGCCCTGTTAGCCCGTCGGTGATGGCGAGGCTCTGGAGTTTCTCGTTCATCGCCTTGAGTTGCTGTTCGTACTCCACGCGCTCGGTTACATCGACGACCGAGACCAGTCCCCCCACCACCTCGCCTGCGGGATTGCGCAGGGGGAACGCGCCTCGCAAGACATAGTGTCGCCGTCCCTCGGCATCATAGTCTTCCGACTCAATCCCGTTCAAGGTGGAGCCAGCCAGCACCATGCGCATCAACTCGCCCATGCGAAGTGCCGACTCACCACGAAAGACTTTCTCAAACATGGAGCGGAACAGCACCTCGGCTTTGGAGTAGCCATAGAGTTGCTCGGCGGCGTGGTTCCATTCGTGGAGGACACCTTCGGCGTCGAAGGTGAAGCAGGCAATCGGGAGATTCTCAAAGAGGTCAGAGAATCGGCGGTTGGCGTGTTCCACGAGGCGCTGGGTGGCGAGCAGGCTCTCATGCTGGCTTTGCAGCTCCTCATACATTTCGCTGAGTTGCTGGTTCTGCTCTTTCAGGCGTGCCTCGGCGCTCAGAATGCGCTGGGCGCTATGCAGGCATGCTTTCAACTCGGCGATATCGAGGGGTTTGGTGAGAAAGTCATCGGCGCCTGCCTCCAGCGCGGCAAGCTTGTCTTCTTTCTGGTCACGCCCCGTCAGGAGCACAATATAGGTGTAGGTATCTTGAGGGAACTCGCGAATCTTGCGGCAGAGTTCGATCCCATCCATATGGGGCATTTCCCAGTCGGTAACGACCAGCGGCGCGGGCTGCTCCTGAAACATCTGCCATGCTTGCGCGCCATCATGCGCTACCTGCACCGTGCATCCCAGCTGGCGGAGCGCACGCTCCAGCACCTTCGCTGAGACCACGCTATCCTCGGCAATCAGCACCTGCATTGCGCCGACCCTCCATCGCATGAGGGGTTATTCCACATTTGATGCCAAAACCGCAAAGAGGGGTCAGGCAATCGGAATCGTGTGAAGAATCTTTTTCTGGAGAATCAGGAGTTCCGTGTCGGGGTGGAGGTTCAGCTGCTGTCGTGCGGAGCCGCCGTTGATGGCGACTTCCAGATAGCGATTGCTGCCGAAATAGGCGAGGGGCTCGCCCCACGGCACATCGCCGAAGGTCTGCACCAGCGGCAGCGTGCGTTCACCCAGGCGCACCTCCACCAGATGTTCGGGCTGGCGCCAGCGCAGAAAGACTTCCTCGCGCAGGTTGAAAATCACATTCCCGAAATGGTCAGTGTGGAGCGGGCGTGTGCGGATGGTGTCGGGCGTCAGAATCGGTTCGATTCCTTCCAGAGTCTGCAGGCTGGCGGGGTCTATCGGGGTGCCGAGCATGGCAAGCGGAAAGCCGTTGGCATAATGCGCACAGGTGGGGGCGAAAATATCGCGCCCGTGGAAGGTCGCGCTCACAGCAGGCAGGTGGAAGCGGGGGTTATCCAGCACGACCGCCGCCTCTGGGGGGTCTTCTCGGAGCGCGAGCGTCAGCAAGCCGTTATCGGGCGCGAAGTAGGTGCATTTTCGCGCCTGAACCGCCACCGCGCGGCGCTCTGTGCCCACGCCCGGGTCCACGACGGCAATCACCAGCGTGCCTTCTGGAAGGTAAGGCACGGCGGTACTCAACAGATAGGCGCCGGCTCGAATATCCTGCGGGGGAACCTCGTGAGTGAGGTCTAAAAATTCCACTGACTCGCACATGCGCAGCAGAACCGCCTTCACCTGCGCCACATAGGTGTCTTTGTACCCGTAGTCAGTGAGCAGGGCAACCAGACGGCTCATGGCTCCGATTCCTCAATCAGCGCCTGACAGCAGTCGATAAGGCGGATGGTGCCGATGAACTTGCCCTCGCCGAGAACAGGGAGGGTGTCCAGTCCACTCTGGTGCATCAGGGCGACCGCCTCGGCAATGGAGGCGTGTTCGCTCAAAACAGGCGGGTTCGGTTGCATCCACTGTGTGATGGGGGTCTGCGCGAGGGCGCGTGCGGAGGTTACCCCGGCAGATTCGGGGTAAAAAATCTGGAACACCCGCCGCTCGGTGATGATTCCCTGCACCGCGCCCGAATCATCCAGCACGGGTAGTAAAGTTACCTGATACAGATCAAGCTTATCCACCGCGTCCTGCAGAACGGCGTCTGTTCGCAGGAAGGGGGCGTGGGTGTTCACGAACTCCTGCACGCGCATCATCGCATTGCGACGACTTCCCGGATGATGGCGAGGGTCAGGTCTACCCCGCGCACGAGGTCGTCAATCAGCACGAACTCCTCGTGGGTATGCACTTTTTGCATTGCAGTGCCCACGACACAGCAGGGGAGTCCGCGTGCGTTATACACGCTGGCGTCGGAGCCGCCGCCGGTTTTGCGCATAGGCGCTTCCAGCCCGATTTTCTGGGCGGCGGTGCGCACCACTTTGACGGGCAGGTCGTTTTCGGTGAGCTGGTAGCCTTCGTAGTGGCGTTCGTGGTGGATTTCCACGCGCCCGCCGAACTTCTGGGCGGCGCGTTCGAACTCCGCCATCATGTGCGCCACCTGCGCTTCCAGCTTTGCGCGGTTCCAGCTGCGCGCCTCTGCCTTGATATAAACTTCGGGGCATACGATGTTGGTCATCTGCCCGCCCTGAATGATGCCGATGTTGGCGACGGTCTCCTCATCGATGCGCCCCAGTCGCATGTTGGCAATTGCGTCGGCGGCAATCTGGATGGCGCTGATACCCTTTTCAGGCTCCACCCCTGCGTGGGCAGGCTTGCCAATCACGCGCACTTCCAGTTTATCGTGCGTGGGCGCTTCCACAATCACCGAGCCGACGGGCGGACCCGAGTCGTACACGAAGCCGAAGTCGCTATCCACGAGGGAGAAATCGAGCGCCCGCGCCCCCAGCAGCCCCACCTCTTCGCAGACGCTAATCAGGAGCTGAATCTGTCCGTGGGGCAGGTTGTTCTCCACCACGATGCGGATGGCTTCCAGAATGGTGCTGAGTCCTGCCTTATCGTCGGCGCCGAGGATGCTGGTGCCATCGGTGTGGATTTTGCCGTCCTGAACGATGATTTTGACATTCGGGTTCGGCTCGACGGTATCCATGTGGGCGCTGAAGAAGATTTTGGGGGCGCCGTCGATATTGGCGGGCAGGGTGGCGACAATGTTGTTCGCGTTGCCGCCGACAATCTGGCTGGCGTTATCTTCTTTCACCTCCAGTCCCAGCCCGCGCAGGAAGCCCTTGACATACTCCGCCACTTCGCGTTCGTGGCGTGGAGGCGAGTTAATCTGGCAGAGCGTGGTGAACAGCTCCACCAGTCGGTCGCGCTGGAGGGGGACAGGCTCCATGTCAGTTGCTCACCGGGATGACGCTCACGCGGCGACGGTTGCGCGGTCCCTCAAACTTGACATAGCCGTCCACGAGGGCAAACAGGGTGTCATCGTTGCCGCGCCCGACATTCCGTCCGGGATGGAACTTGGTGCCGCGCTGGCGCACGATGATGTTGCCCGCACGCACGAACTCGCCGCCGTAGGCTTTCACGCCCAGAAACTTCGGATTGCTATCGCGTCCGTTTCGGGTACTGCCGACACCTTTTTTGCTTGCCATATCGGTTGCCTCCTCGTAGAGGGGTATTATACCCGATTGCGCCCCCAGAGGGGTACACTTGTGAGCCAGCATGGGTGTGGTTGATGAGCCGATTCGGGAGGAGGCTCTGCGGGGCGCGTTGCTGGGGGTGGCGCTGGGCGACGCAGTGGGGCTACCCTACGAGAAGCTCCGCCCGCGTCGGGCGTTGCGCCTCTATCCGGAGCCTCTTCGCCCGCGCCTTGTAGGGCGTTGGGCGCTGGTTTCGGACGATGGGGAGATGGCGCTGATGACGGCGCGGGCGCTGGCGGCGTCGGGCGGCGAGCCAGGTCGCTTTGAGCGCATGCTGGCAGGGGAGCTGAAGGTCTGGCTGGCGACGCTCCCTGCGGGCGTGGGGCTGGCGACCGCGCGGGCGTGCCTCAAGCTCTGGCTGGGCGTGTCGCCTGCGCGAAGTGGCGTGTTCTCGGCAGGGAGTGCGCCTGCAATTCGGGGGCTGGTGCTGGGAACCGCGCTCGCAGGGCAGCCGCAACGCTGGCAGGCGCTGTGTCGGGTTGCGACACGGGTTACCCATGCCGACGAAAAGGCGTTGCATGGCGCGCTGGTCGCTGCGGCGCTTGCGGAGTGGGCGACGCTCAGGCATCGTCAGCCCCTGCAAGGAGAGGAGATTCTGCAGGCGTTGAGCCAGCTTCCTTCGCTGGAGGGCAGTGCCCTGCACCACCTGATTCGGCAGGCGGTGGAGAGCGCGGCGCGGGGCGAATCCACCGAACAGTTTGTGCATGCGCAGGGCTGGAGTCGGGGAGTGTCGGGGTTTGTGTATCATACGCTGCCCGTTGCCCTGCATGCGTGGCTGGCGCACCCCACGAGCTTTGCAGAGGCGCTTGGGGCGGTGATTCGCTCTGGCGGCGATACCGATACCGTGGGCGCGCTGCTGGGGGGCTGGATGGGGAGCCATCTCGGCGAGAGCGACTTTCCAGGGGAGTGGCTTATGGGGCTGAAAGACCCCCTTTGTTCGCGCAAGCAGATTGCCGCACTGGGTGCGCAGGTGGTGTCTGCGGTCAACAAGGGGATAGGGGTTCCAGCGCGTCGCCCCTTCTACGGGCTACGGCTGGCGCGGAATCTGCTCTTTCTGGGGGTCGTGCTGACGCACGGGTTTCGGCGTTTGTTGCCGCCGTATTGAGGGAGGCGGATTGTCTCAATCCGACCCACCAGCGTCCATCTGAGGGGCAGGTATAATCCGCTTATGCTGACGCGGTTAGTTGTGCGCCGTTTCAAAACCTTTGAAGAAGTAGATATTGAACTGGGGCAGCGGGTAGTGCTGATAGGTCCGAACAACTCAGGCAAAAGCTCCGCCCTCCAGGCGCTTTCGTTGTGGTACCTGGGGGTCAAGCGCTGGGTGGAAAAGAAGGGTAAGGAAGTGCGCTCTAAAAAACGCACGGGGGTTGCAATCAATCGGCGCGATATGGTCAATATCCCGGTTTCCAGCGTGCGAATGCTCTGGAAAGACCTCAAGGTGCAGCAGGCGATTCCGAGGGGCGCGAAAGTTGTTTCCGAGCGTATCCCCGTAGAGATTGTTGCCTTTGGCGAAGGGGACACTGGAGCATGGGAGTGCGGTCTGGAGTTTGAGTATGCGAATCCCGAACAAATATACTGTCGCCCCCTTCTGACGGGAGGCGAGGCGTTCCTCATCCCCGAATCGGCTACCAGACTTCAGGTCGCTTATCTACCCCCTATGTCGGGGTTGATCAGTCAGGAAGTGCGTCTGGAGCCGGGTGCCATCAATGTGCGGATTGGCGAGGGGCGCACCGCTGAAGTGCTCCGCAACCTTTGTTATCAGGTGTCAATCGAGAAGCCAGAGCAATGGAAGCATATCTGTGAGCGAATGAAGGAGCTGTTCGGCGTAGAGCTGGAAGAGCCACAGCACATCGTTGAACGGGGGGAAATAGAGCTTTACTATCGTACTCGTAATGGAACGCGTCTGGAAATTCAGGCAAGTGGGCGCGGGCAACAGCAGACTCTCTTGATTCTTGCTTACCTTTCCGCTCATCCGCAATCGGTTCTGCTCATAGATGAACCTGATGCCCATCTGGAAATCCTGCGCCAGCGCCAGATTTATAACATCATTACGGAAACCGCCGAGCAAATGGGCAGCCAGGTGATTGCGGCAAGCCATTCCGAAGTGATTCTGAATGAGGCTGCCGACAGGGATGTGGTGATTGCTTTTGTTGGGCGCCCCCATCGTATTGATGACCGGGGCAACCAGCTGCTAAAGGCGCTCAAGGAGATAGGCTTTGAGGATTACTATCTTGCGGAGCAGAAGGGGTGGGTGCTTTATCTGGAAGGCTCCACAGATCTGGCTATTCTGCGTGCTTTGGCAAGGCGCCTCGAACACCGCGCGGCGAAACATCTGGAGCGTCCTTTTGTGAAGTATGTAGGCAATCAGCCCAGAAAAGCGCAGGAACATTTTCATGGACTCCGTGAAGCGAAGCCGGATCTGGTGGGGATTGCAATCTTTGATCGGCTGGGGCGCGAGCTGCCGCAGGATACCTACCTGCAGATGTTTGAGTGGCGACGGTGCGAGATAGAAAATTATCTTTGCACCCGTGAGACACTTCTGAAATATGCGCGCGCTCTTGCGGAGCAAACGGGGAACGGAGGGCTGTTCGCTGAAGAATGGGAGCAGGCGATGGAGGATGCCCTGCAAGAGGTAAGGAACGCCCTGCAAACTTTAGGTAAGCCCGACCCATTTGGCGGCGACCTGAAAGTCAGCGAAGAGTTTCTCCCAGGAGTGTTCAGACGCTTTTTCGAGAAGCTGGGGCGCGAGGATTTCATGCGGAAGACCGATTACCATGTGCTGGCGGATTATGTGCCAGAAGAGGAGATTGCTGAAGATGTGCGTGAGATGCTGGAGCGCATCTCACAAGTTGCCGAGCGGGCGCGACCTGAAGGGAAGGAAGAGGTTTAGCCCAGCTTCGGGTCCGTTATGCGCTGTTCGCGGACGCGGGTCTTGGGCTTGGAGTGGGCTTTCAGTTCGTTCAGCAGAGCATCATACTCCGCGCGGTCTACGGGGATGGGCACAGGTTTTCCGCGCTTGCTGGAGAGAATCAGGGCGTTGATCAGCTCCACCGTCCAGATGCCCTGTTCGCCGGGCGCGGCAATCGGCTCATCATAGAGAATCGCGCGGGCGAAGTTCTGAATCAGCGCGGGCTGGTCGCCAATTTCAGCAGGTGGGGGCAGGTCTATGGCGAGTTTCTCGGCGGGGATGCTGTCCCACATGCCTTCTGCGGTGTAGGTGAACTCGCGGATGGGGTGCGCGAGTCGCCACGCTTCCAGCTGCCCATTCTGCAGGCGAATCTTGCCCCGGTCGCCGCAGATTTCGATGATGTTTTGCCCCGGCTCTTCGTTGGTGGTGGCGTACAGGTAACCGTGTGCGCCGTTGGGATACTCCAGAAAGGCGAACGCCTCGTCTTCGGTTTCTATCTCATGCAACGCGGTGCGCGTCTGACCATAGACCTGTCCGGGTAGCCCGCCCAGCCAGAGGAGCAGATCGATATAGTGGGGCGCCTGATTAATCAGCACGCCACCCCCCTCGCCTGCCCATGTGGCGCGCCAGCCACCCGAATCGTAGTACGCCTGCGTGCGATACCAGCAGGTCAACAGCATGGTGCGTCGCACTTCGCCGATTAAGCCGTCCTCAATCAGCTGGCGTGCGACTCGATTTTCGGGGCGCATGCGCTGCTGATACATAATCGCGAACTTTTTGCCCGACTGTTGCCACGCCTCCAGTACCCGGTCGGCTTCGGAAACCGCCACGCAGAGCGGTTTCTCCACCAGCACATGCAAGCCGTGCTGGAACGCCTCGATGGCGATTGGGGCGTGGAAATAGTGTGGGGTGGCGATCAACACTGCGTCGGCGACACCGCTTTGAAAGAGCTCTGTTGCGTCCGCGAAAAACGGCACTCCGAACTGCTCCGCGACCGCCTGCGCACGCTCAGGGTGGCGGTCGCATACGGCGGTCAGCGTTGCTTCGGGCACGCGCTCCGTAATAAAGCGGCAGTGCCCTGTGCCCATGCCGCCTGCGCCAATCACAGCAAAGCGCACATGCTTCATATAATCTGCACCTCTCGTGAGCCGCGTTGCACTTCGCCGATCAGCCACGCCTGCTCGCCTGCGGTCTGGAGCAGGCTCAGCACTTCGTTCACGCGCTCCCGCGCCACGATCAGCACATAGCCGATGCCCATGTTGAACACGCGGAACATCTCCGCCTCAGGCACATTCCCCAGTTCCTGAATCAGGCGGAAGATGGGGGGCACTTCCCAGCTGCGGCGGTCAATCACCACGCGGGCGTCGCTTGGCAGAGCGCGCGGGATGTTCTCGTAAAACCCGCCTCCCGTGATATGTGCCATCCCATGCACCACATCCGACTCCAGCAGCGGGAACACCGCGTTAAAATAGGGGCGGTGGGGTTGCAGCAGCGCCTCGCCCAGCGAGGTTTCCGTGTCGGGCAGGGGGTCGTTGAGGCTCATGTTGGCGAGATCGAACAGCACGCGCCGTGCCAGCGTGTAGCCGTTCGTGTGCAAGCCGTTCGACGCCAGCCCGATTACGGCGTCGCCGGGCGTCACGCGCGAGGGGTGCGGAATCTGGCTATATTCGGCGATTCCCACGATACAGCCCGCCACATCCACCTCGCCGGGCATATAGACATCGGGCATCTCGGCAGTTTCGCCGCCCAGCAGCACAATCCCCAGCGCCTGACACAGCTCGGAGGCACCCTCCACCACCTGCTGGAGTACCTCTGGCTCCAGTTTCGACATCGCCAGATAGTCCAGAAAGAACAGCGGGCGCGCCGCCTGCACCAGCAGGTCGTTCACCCCGTGCGCCACCACATCGTGCCCCAGCACGCGATACTGCCCCATCATGCGCGCCACACGCACTTTCGTGCCCACCCCATCGATACTGGCGACCAGCACGGGCTGGCGATAGTTCTGGAGGTCTAACGACATCATGCCCCCAAACGAGCCCATTTCCGACAGCACGGCGGGCGTGAAAGTGCGGTGGACGCTCTCCTTGATGGACGCCAGCGCACGGTTCATCGCGTCGATATCGACGCCCGCATCCCGATATGTGAACTCTTCGGGCATGTGCTGGAGTATACCCGATTGGTTCAGGAACTTCGTGTTTGAATCCTGACGGGTGGACCTGCTCTGTTGCAAAGATACCTTCTGGAACCCACGATGCCCCCGAAAGAGCGACGGCTAAAGCCGTTCCTACGGAACAAAGCCAGCCTATGCTGGCTGTTTTAGCCGACGCAGGTCGGCTTCGTCTTATAGGAACGGCTTCAGCCGTCTGGCGTCAACGCCGTGCGATTCCGTTGCTCGCTCGTTTTCCGAGACAGCCTCTTAGCCGTCGTGGCAAGAAGGCATTTTGCTTCCAGGGCAGCGGGGATCAGCCCCCCGCCGTCCTGTCTCGGAGATTCATGCGGCGTGGGTATGCGTGGTATGGCGTGTCTGACCCAGGTCAAAGGAGCGCAACGCTTGCTGGAGGGTTTCGGCGAGGCGTTGCAGCCCGCCTGCAAGCGCCGCAATCTGCTCCATCTGCGCCGACACCTCCTGCGTCGCCGCGCTCATCTGCTGCGTCGCCGCCGAACTCTCCTCACTCAGGCGCACCGTCTCGTCCATCACGCTCGCCACCTGATCGGCTTGGGTTGCCATCTGCATCGCCGCGCCTTCGTACTGTTCCACCACGGCTGCGATGCTGGTAATCGCCTGGCTCAGTTGCGATTGCACTTCTTGGGTGGCGCGTTGCATGGCGCGCACCACTTCCTGCACGCTTTGTTGCATGGAGCTGATCAGGGTGCCGATTTCTTTGGCGGAGTTGGCGGAGCGTTCGGCGAGGTTGCGCACTTCTTCGGCGACGACGGCGAAGCCGCGTCCGTGTTCGCCGGCGCGTGCGGCTTCGATGGCGGCGTTGAGGGCGAGCATATTGGTTTGGGAGGCGATGCTTTTGATGATTTCGACGATGTTGCCGATTTGCTGGAAGCGGTTGCCCATCTCGCTGACGCGGTGGGCGGTGTCGTCCATGAGAGTGTTGAGTTGATGGGTGACGGTTTGGGCGTTCTGGACGGCTTGGGTTTGGAGTTGAGCGCCCTGGGCAATCTGCTGTGCGGAATGTCTAATCTCGGAGATGGCTTGGGTGGCGCGCTGGACTTGCTGGAGTTGTTGGGTGGCGAGGCGGGCGACCTGTTCGATGGTGGTGGCGATGTCGTGGGTGGCTTGGCGGGTCTGGCTGGAAGCGGACGCCATCTGAGTGGAAGTGTGGTGCAGCTCGTCGCTCACTTGCTGGCTGGTGGTAAGGATTTCCCGTATGCGCGCTTTGACCTCTCCCATGCAGTCCGAGAGGTCATAGCGTGTGCTGGAGACCTGAAGCGTGTCGGTGTTGAACCCGAAGGAGCGAATCATGCTCAGGAGGTACGAGTCGCAGACAGTTTGCAGGTCGTAGTTGAACACCTTGCTGATGGCGTTGAACGCCTTGAGTGCGAACTCGTCCCCTTCCGGAAAGCTTTCGCGGAGCGCTGCCCGCACCAGGTCATAGTAAAGTGTGTAGCTGCCCACATACCATTTCTGGGGCAGGGCGATCTGGTCGTGGATCCATCCGATTTTGAGGCGTCGTTCAAAGTAGTCCACGCCGAAGTTGCCGCCTGTCGCCGCCTCACGGAAAATCTGGCGGAAATATTCTGCCTGCGTCTTTTCCAGTCGGGCGCGGAGTTGCTCCAGCGTGATGCCTCTTTGCTGGGCGTAGTGCTGGAAGAAAGCACGGGTTTCGGAGAAAGTGAACTGATGGTCGTAGAAGGCTTTTGCGATTTTGGGGGCGTACTCTTCCGCCCACGGCAACAGTTCACGCAGGATGTCAATATCGTCGCGGGTGAGTTGAATGAACTGCTTGCGCAGATTCAGGTTCTCCTCGTTGATTCGGTAGAGTCTGCAAAGTTCTCCCATGACTCCGCCTCCTTATGGTTTTGTCAGGCGGCGTTGAACTGGCTGAGCGCGTGGAGATCGAAGATTTCGGGCAGGTTGAGGAGAATCAACACGCGGTCGCCCAGTTGCACCAGCCCGCTGAGAAACTTCTGGGTGGCTTCCGAGGCGACGGGGGGTGGGGGTTGGATCTGGTCTACGGGCACATCGGCGACATCGGAGACCGAGTCGACTCGCAAGCCGAAGGTTTTGCCCTGCACCTGCACCACGACCACGACGGTATTGGTTTCGTCGGGTTGGGGTTCGATTGCGAAGCGGGTGCGGGCGTCTAAGACGGCGATGATGTTGCCGCGGAGGTTCATCACGCCCAGCACATAGTTGGGTGCGTTGGGGACGCGGGTGACGGGGGTGAAGGAGCGGATTTCCTGCACCTGAAGCAGTGGAATGGCGTAGCTCTCGTTGCCAATCTGAAATACCAGATACTTCTCCGTGTGTGCATCGACTACGGGTTTGGTTTCAGTGGTGCTTGTGGTTTGCATCTTTCTACCTCCACAGTAGGATTATCGGCGTTCGCCCAATCTTCTGGAGTGTCAGCGGGTATCCTTATGGCGGAGGGAAACGGAGATGACACAGCGCGTATGGAACTTTTCGGCGGGACCGGGCATGTTGCCTCTGAGCGTGCTGGAAGAAGCCCAGCGCGACCTGCTGGCGCTGCCTGGCGTGGGCATGTCGGTGCTGGAAATCAGCCACCGCTCCAAATGGTTTGACGCGATTATCGAAGAGGCAGAGCAAAATTTGCGTGACTTACTGCGGATTCCGCCACACTATAAGGTGCTGTTTTTGCAGGGGGGCGCAAGTTTGCAGTTTGCGATGGTGCCGATGAACCTGCTTGGGGGCGGCTCGGCGGACTATATCGTTACGGGTTCGTGGGGCGAGAAAGCCTACAAAGAGGCAGTGAAGGTGGGCAAGGCGCGCCTTGCATGGAACGGTAAAGCGGAGAACTACACGCGCATCCCGCGCCCTGACGAGCTGGAGTTAGACCCCAACGCGGCTTATGTGCATTTCACCTCCAACGAGACGATTCAGGGCGTGCAGTTCCCTGCGGAGCCGCCCGTAGGGGATCGCCCGCTGGTGTGCGACGCCTCGTCAGACTTTCTCTCGCGCCCCATCCCGATAGAGCGGTACGCCCTGATTTACGCGGGCGCCCAGAAAAACGCAGGTCCTGCGGGCGTGACGATTGTGATTATCCGCGAGGATATGCTGGAGCGCACGCCCGAAAACATGCCGGCGATGCTGGACTATCGCCTGCAGGCGGAAAACCGCTCGCTGTATAACACGCCGCCCGTGTTCGCGATTTACATGGTGATGCTGGTTACGCGCTGGCTCCGCGACACAATTGGGGGGCTGGAGCGCATGTATCAGATTAACCGTGAGAAGGCGAATCTGCTCTATGAGGTGATAGATCAGAGCGAGGGCTTCTATCGGGGGCATGCGAACCCTGAGTATCGTTCCATTATGAATGTCACCTGGCGCCTGCCGTCGGAAGAGCTGGAGAAGGAGTTTCTCAAGGAGGCGGAGGCGCATCAGCTCTATGAGCTGAAGGGGCATCGCTCGGTGGGCGGCTGCCGCGCCTCAATTTATAACGCCATGCCGCTGGAAGGCGTGCGCGCCCTGCGCGAGTTTATGCTGGACTTCTGGCGACGGAAGGCGTGAGAGGCATGGCGCCTCTCACACCCACTTATTGCGTGGCTGTGCAGGGACCATAGATAAACCCCTGCGGCATGCCGAGCCGATGGCAGAACATTTTGGGGTCTACCGTACCAGTGCATTGCCCGATACGGGGGTACTTGTTGGCACGGAACCATTTGCTGTGCCCGTCGAAGAAGAGGAATACCGCGCCCCCATTATGAGCGATGTTGGGGCAATCCACCGCATCGTTGCCGTTATACGCCCAGAAGTAGCCATCGTTGAGCGTGCGCCCCTCATCGATGAGCATGGCGAACTCGGCGGCGCGATCCACCTCCGCTTCAGGGATGTAGCCTGCGATGGCGTTCATGGAGTAGCTGACCCCTTTCTCGCGCCCGCGCCCATCGGACGGGCAAATGTAAAGGTCCTTGTTTTTCACATAGGCGAAAATGACCCCTTTGTCTACACCGCCCTGAATGTGCCAGAAGGGGTTAATCTGGGAGTTTTCGGGATCGCCCACATTCAGAACGATTTGCATGCAGTGAATCCACTGGGCTTGCGTTGTGGATACAAAGCCCGTCATCCAGCTGGGCCATGGGGGGTTGTACCAGCGTCCCGGGCAGTGCCCCCCGTCGCCGGGACCGGGGTTGACACCATCGTAATCGGCGCGATACATCACGAACGCTGTGCCTAACTGGCGCAGGTTGCTGAGACACTGGGTCTGGCGCGCCTTCTCACGCGCCTGCGCGAACACCGGGAACAGAATCGCCGCTAAGATGGCAATAATCGCAATCACGACCAGCAGCTCAATCAGTGTGAACGCTCTTCCGCCGCCCATCGCAGAAACCTCCACTTTGGCAAAGGATAGTTTAATATATACACCAGTTCAGTGCGATTCCTGCCCGTTTCGGAGTGTTTTTATCTCAGTTTAGCCCGCAAGTCGGCGGCGGAATAGAGCAAAAAGTTGCGCTCCTTGCTGTTCATCGCGACGATAACCCCTGCAGGGAAGGCGCGCCCCATCGGTTGGGCGCATGCGTCCAGCCCGTCGGTCTCGTCAGCGCCGCTTTCCACGACGGCGATTGGCTCCTGCTGGCGCCCGAATCGCGGGTAGAGATACCAGAGGCTGTTGTCAGGCAGCTGTTCCACACAGAGGAGCCAGCCTGCGCTCTCCTCCTGCGCGTAAACCGCGATCCCTTCCTGGTCGCCCTGAAAGTGCGTGGCAAAGAGGGCAATTTCCTGTGCGGCGCGTGGGTGGGTCGGGTCGGCGTAATATTTGCGGATTCCCACCGCCTCGTCGGCGTAATACACATAGCCCAGCGGCGAGTCAACTGCGATTGCTTCAATCTCTTCTTTCCCACTGAAGCGCCCGAACGCCCGCACGAACTGCACGCCCACCCTGCCGTTGCGTCCCGCCACAAGGCGATACTGGTGCAGATAACCTTCTGTGGGACCCGTCTTACGGGAGACGATTGCGAAAATCTCGCGGCGGGTGGGGTGCGTGTAGAGCGCGACGCCCATCGGCATCGCGGCTTCGCCCTCCGCCTCGGTGAAGACGCGCGCGTTGGGTAAATCTGTGATGTCTTCCAGTCGCAGGCGGTCAGGGTCTATGCGAAAGATTCGCAGGCGGCTGGCGTAACGCTCGGTGGCAACGGCGATATCGATTTTGCGGTTGCCCAGACGAAACCCGTAAGCCACATCGATATTGTTCGGCTGATCGAGGTGGCTCACCAGTTGCACCAGCCGCCCCTGCAGGTTGTACACGCCGACTGCTCCCTGGGGGGCGCGCGCCTTGTTGGTGCCCAGAATCAGGCTACGCTCGGGTTGCGCGGGATGCACCCAGATGGCGGGGTCGTCCGCATCAGTGGGCAGCGGCTGCGTTACAATTCGGGGGCTTAAAGTAATCCGCTGGATTCGTGCCATAGCTTCGTTTTACAGGGGGGCAGAAGGAGTTCCTGCCCCCTTTGTGTCGAGGAGTCAGCACCCGTTTCCGAAGTTGAACAGCACCGTCAGTAAGTCTGCGTCGTCCACCACGCCGTCGAAGTTCAGGTCGGCGTTCGAGCGTCCTGTTTCGCCGAAGTTGAACAGCACCGTCAGCAGGTCGGCGTCGTCCACGCAGCCGTCGCAGTTCACATCGCCCGCGACAGGCGGTTCAGTGGTGGGGTTGAGGTTGCCTGGCGAGGCGAACAGGTCGCCAGCGGAGGGGTCGGGCGGGTTGCCGTAGCGCACATATTCGTCTCGATCCACGCGCCAGCCCACGCCCGCCACATTGCCCACATCGGACACGAGCCAGTTTTCACCGCCAAACCACATGTAGATGTCAGGCTCCCACACATTGCCGTTGCTCTGGGTGCGGTCGGCGACAGGCGACTCGCGCCCGTTGAGCGCGGTCGCGTACACAAAGTCGGCACCATCGCCCTCGTCGCCGTCTTCCCAGCCGATGGCGTCCAGCGCCTCTGTCCACAGGGTGTTGTCAATTACGCCGTCGTCGTTCTGGTCAATATCGTCGCCGACACTCCCGCTGAAGCCTCGCACCAGCGCCACCGTATAGGAGTCGTTCTGCATTCCCGCTTCGGTGAAGCAGTTCGGTATAACGACCACCGTCGTCTCGCTGGAAGGTTCGGGCAGCAGGACCGTCGTGCCGTCGCGTAAAAGCAGCAAGCCGTTGGAACCTGTCGCGTAGGCGCTCAGGTTCACCGCCCAGTGAATGTTGCCGGGATTGAAAAAATACTCGCCGTCGATGCCGATGACCCAGAGGTCGTTCAGCGGATAGTTCGGGACACAACTGCGCAGCTCTACGAACTCGCGCCCTGCGTCAGGCGAGCCGGGCGGGTTCACACACACTTCCGAGAATCGCACCTGCGCCAGCGCACTCACGCTCAGGCTTGCTCCAAATACCAGAACCCACAATCCTTTCATGCGCGTGCCTCCAGTAGCAGAAGCGTACCTGCGACGGCGTTAAGGCTTGATTAAGCCGTGTTAAGAAACGATTAACTTAACAAAACCTTAAACGGCAGGTTTGCATACTATGGCTATGGAGGCTCGGACGATGCGACGCGCTTTTACGCTGATCGAGCTGCTGGTGGTGATTGCAATCATCGCCATTCTGGCGGCGATATTGTTCCCTGTCTTTACCCAGGCACGCGAGAAGGCACGCCAGACCCAGTGCGCCAGCAACCTGCGCCAGCTGGGGATTGCGACTCAGATGTACCTGACCGACTACGACGAGCAGATGTTCGCCAAGGCGCCTCCCGGCACGCCCAACCGCTACTGGATGGAAGATTGGTGGATGTTCCTTTTAATTCCCTACACCAGGATGAAGCCCGAAGATATTCAGGAGACGCGCGGCAACTTTTTCTGTTGTCCAAGCAACCCGATTATTATGTCGCCCAACGCGGGGCGTTCGCGCCCATTGCCCGAATGGAACCTGCGTCTGACCTCACGGCGCACCTATGAGTTTCACATGAGTTACGCCATCTCGGAGCATGTTCTGGATTACCCTGCGTATGCTCAGTGGGAGAAGCCAGCCGAGTCGTTTTTGTTGCTGGAGGTACGCGAACGCGGCGCGACGGGGCAGGGTGTGAGTGATACCGATATCGATTGTGGTCAGCCCAACGAAATCTGGCACAAACATAGCGACGGGATGAACATCCTCTGGCTGGATGGGCATGTAAAGTGGCAGAAGCCCTCGTTTCGGGGCAACCCCAGTTTGCCCGAAAACTGGACCTTCCCGCCGTATTGTCCTGGCGGCGACGATGAACCGATAGGTCCCTGGGCGCCGTGGGGGTGGCGTTGATTACTCCGTGCTGATGTGCTGAAGTGTTTGCTGACTCAGCGGGCGGATTGCCACGAACTCACTTTCTATGGACTCGATTATCCGTGCAATCTGTCCCGCTTCTTCCGTTTGTCCGCTTCTGAGGAGCTCCTGACGGTACTCTTCCAGCATCTCGCGGATGATCTCGGCGTCATTTGAATCAAGAGGGGTCAGCCCCACTCTGGCGGAGGGCGCCAGCCGCCGCTTGAGTGCTGCCAGGTCAAATCCATACTCGTGCCAGAGTTTCACATAGACCACTCCGCCCGTCATGCCCGCGCAGAGCCACGGACCAGGATCGCCCAGCACTACCGCCACGCCTGCGGTCATGTATTCAAAGGCGAACCCTTTCAGATGCGCGCGTTCTGGGGCGACGCCTTCGGAGTCGTCGATGGGGTGTGTCAACCGCGCGCCTGCCACCACATGCGCTCCTGAGAGCCGAATGGCGAAGCGCGAGTCGGCGACGCCTTGCACGATGAACAGCCCCTTCTGGGCGCCGTAAGCAAACCCTTTGCCCACGCCGCCGTCGACCCATAGCCCACGCCGATTGCGCCCTTTCAGCACCACGATTCGTCCGCCGAGGGCGCACTTGCCCACACCGTCCTGCGCGCCGCCATAGACCCTCAGCTGAAGCGGCTGCGAGTTGAACGCTCCCAAGCCGTTACCTGCCACGGTGTCCATCAGGATCAGGGCAATCGGGCGCTCTGGGACCGATTTTTCGGGAGCATTGAGCGCGGTGCGCACGAGTGTGCCTGCCAGCGCGGTACCCAGCGCCCGTTCGCGGCTCCCATGCGTGCAGGATACACAGTATGGCTCCAGCCCCTCGCTCTCAAGAGGAGACACGAAGGCTTCCTGAAGCATGCCGCGGGGGCGGGTAATGCGGGCAGGCAGAGAGGAACCATGCACAGGCTCCAGCAGGTCGCTCAGGTCTACCCATTCATGTCCGAAGGCTTGTTCCAGCAGGTCGCAACGCCCTACGAGGTCTTGCGTGCGCTGAAAGCCCAGCTGAGCAGTGAGCTGGCGCACCTCCTCGCCCAAGCCTTCGAAGAACCGGCATAGCTGGGCGACGGCGGTCTCAAAGTCGCGCGGCACGAAGCGTTTCAGCCCCTTCTGAAGCGCTTCTTCCACGCTCTCAATCTGGGTCGCAATCCCCACATGGCAGGTGTCGGCCTGGCAAGCGCGGCAAATGGTGCATCCTGCGGCGACCATCGCGAGCGTGCCAAACCCGCAGCGATTGGCGCCCAGCAAGAGCATTTTAATCACATCGCGTCCCGTTTTCAAGCCGCCGTCCACCCAGAGCTCCACATGGGGGCGCAACCCTGCCTCACAGAGAGCGCGATGTGCCTCTTTGACCCCAATCTCCGCTGGCAACCCGACGAATTTGAGCGCGTGTGTGCGTGCCGCGCCTGTGCCCCCATCGTAGCCCGAGAGATTGATGATATCCGCCCCTGCTTTGGCAATCCCCACTGCGATGGTACCGATGTTGGGCACTACGGGCACTTTCACCGAGATTTTCGCGTGGGGGTTACAGGTCTTTAGCTCCTCAATCAGCTGCGCAAGGTCTTCAATCGAGTAGATATCGTGATTGTTGGAAGGCGAGATGAGGTCTACGCCAGGCGTTGCGTTGCGTGCGGCGGCGATTTTGGGGGTTACCTTCTTGCCAGGCAGGTGCCCGCCCTCGCCCGGTTTTGCGCCCTGCCCGATTTTGATTTCGATCACGCACGCGGAGTTCAGCATTTCAGGCGAGACCCCGAACCGTCCTGAGGCGACCTGCTGCCCACGATAGGGGGTGTAGCGTCCCAGCATGTCGCGGATTTCGCCGCCTTCGCCGTTGATACACAGAATTTCCAGCCGTCGCGCCGCCTCCGCATAGGCGCGGAACGCCACCTCGCCCTGCGAGCCAAACGACATCGCGCTAATGTGGAACGGGTAGCGGTGATGCCCTACTGAGGTGTCCACCTGTTCGGGTGGGAGCGAGGGGCGCTCAGGCGTTCGCAGGCGCAGCAGGTGGCGCAGGGCGACGGGTAGCTCTTGCTCGGTTTGCGCCACTTTTTCGGAGTATGCCTCAAAGGGCGCCACGCCCTCAGCGACCTGACCCGCAATTTTCCAGATTTTGGGGAAGAATCGCGGGTCACGGTGCTCACGCAAGGGCACTCCTGAACGCGCGAGTTCATAGCGTCGTCGCGCCTCGCGCTCCAGCTGGCTCAGAGTTAGCCCGACCGACTCCGAGCCACAGAAGGAGGGAATCTCCAAAATCGCCGCGATGGACGGCGCGATTCCAATCCCCGCGAAGTTGCGCCCGTAGCCCCGTATCTCATGCGTGCCCATCGTGGAGATAACCTTTTCCAACCCCTTGCACAGTCCCTCAATCAGGTTGCGCAAGCGTGTCAGGCGTGTTTCCGGCGGCGCTTCCGCGCGTTCCGCGTCGAAGAGCGCGCCCGCCTCCAGCAACAGATAGGGGCAAAATGCATCCGCGCCCAGGCTGAACGCCAGAATGAGGTCATGCAGGTTCCGCAAGCCGCCGCTGAGAAGCACAATTGAGCAGTCTCGGCGCAGGGCATAGCCACCCACGCTGAAGGTGTGGCGCAGGGCACGGTCCACATACGCAAGCGCGAGGTGGGGGTCTAAGGGGAGATGCCCCTCGTCGAAGGCACGGCTATCGTCCAGCAGCAGAATCTCTGCGCCCCCCTGCACCGCCTGCACTGCAGCCCGCGCCAGGCGCTCAAGGCACTCCGTCAGGCTTTCTTCGGGCGACTGGGTAAGGGAAAGCCAGTGCGTGCGAAAGCGCAACTGGAGCGCCTCCACGCTGAGCGTGCCGAGCGCCTCACACAGCGATTCAATTTGCTCCATCGGGACGAGATTCTGAAGCAACCGCTGGCTCAGCAGGAAGGGATGGGGCAGTTCCAGCAGGCGAAGTGGTTTGCCAGGCTCGGGATGGGGCGTGGTTGGACGCGCGCCCAGCAGCGTCTGCGTGTTGAAATGTTCCACTTCGCGGTCGCGATCCATCGCAGGGTTCGTGACGACAGCGACGCTCTCTTTGCAGTAATCCGCCAGCGACTGTCCCGTGGGGTTCAGCACGGCTAAGGGACCATCGTAGCCCAGCGAGCCGATGGGTTCCGCCGCGTTCTGGGCGAGATGTTGCAGATAGTCTAAGTCGTCAGTGCAGAAGTTGTGCAGGGCGAGGCGAGAGCGCAGGGGCATTTGGGGCGTATAGGGGGAGAATTGTTCAGGTGAAGTTATTGCCTGGGGTGGCGCTGAAGGTGCGGCTGGCATGGACTGTGATGGCTCATAGCGAAAGCGGCGCCACACCATCTCTTGACCGCGCTTCACATGGGCAGTAATCTTTTCTCCGGGCGCGAGCGGGAAGGGGTCTGCGGTGAAAATTTCCAGCGGCAGGCTGGCACGCTCGGAGCTCACATACAGCCCTTCTTCGGTGGGGATGAGCCACAGGGGGCGCAGTCCCAGCGCGTCAGTGGCGAACACGCAGCAGTCGCCCCAGCGGGCGATAATCGCGGCAGGTCCCTGCGCCACGGGTCCGAGAAACGCGCGCAGGTGACGATACAGCGTGCGCCTCGGCTCTGGCAAGCGCGCCACCTGCGCCCACACAGGGGGAAAGAGAATCTCCATCGCCTCTGACAGACTCAGGCTGTAGGCTATGACCAGGTGGTGAAGCAGTCGGTCGGTGTCCTGCGAGTCGCTGGCATCGGCGCAGAGTTGCACTCCCAGCATACGCGCTTCGCGGCGCAGGCGGTCAATCGTGTTGATTTCGCCGTTATGTGCCAGAAGGCTGAAAGGCTGGACTCTGTGGAAAGCAGGCAGGGTGTTAGTGCTGTATCGGCTATGCCCGATCGTGATGGCAGAACTCAGCTTCGGGTTTTGCAGGTCAGGGTAGTAGGCGTAGAGCGTACGCGCGCCCCCATGCACTTTGTAAACAGCCTGCCAGCGGCTCAAGGAGACCACATGGGCAGGCGTCTCGCGCTCAATCTGCAGCTGGCGCTGGAACAGAGCGCGTTCGGGATGAGGCTCCGACTCGGGCAGTAGCCCTGCGATTTGCACAAAGCGGGGTTCGCTGCGGCGGGCGCTGGCGCCCAGCGCAGACGAGTTAACTGCATGAAGGCGCTGGGCAAGCAGACGCCACCCGTCTGATTGCAGAATCGTGCGAATCTGGCTCAGGCTCTCTTCTGCGCTCTCCGTAGGCACAAACAAATGCGCCACCCAGAAGTTCGGGGCATAGGCATGCGCTCCCACATGCTCTGCCCACAGGTCGCGGGGCAAATCTACCATCAGCCCCACGCCGTCGCTCTCTTGCGCGACGATCCCTGTGCGGTGTTCCATGCACTCCAGCCCTTCCAGCACGCGCTCAATCCCCTGCCGGGTTGGATGGGCGCTCAGGTGCGCCATCAGCGCACACGAATCATGGCTCTGGCTCCTCGCTCGCATCTGGTTTCACCTCTGAGATACAAAAAGAGTTTTGACATTATTCTCGAAGGCAGCAACACGCAGGCTGCCCGTTGCTAAGGGAGCCAATACGGAGCGTCGTTGCAGGAATTTCGTTAAGCGCACACCCCCCTCGGGTGCGCCAGCGTCGAGGTGTGGGTGTATTATACACCACCTCGCTTCCAAATCCTGCTAATCGCAACAGGGAATTCAGGGTAAAATCTCAGTATGCCCGAACCGTATGCCCGCGTGCTGGAAGCCCTGCTGAACGATATTGCCGCTGGAATCCCGATTGTGCTGGAGCATGCGGAGCGCTACCGGCTGGAATGGGAAGGGTACCGAATCCAGTTTGAGGGGGAAGACGATTTGCTCCACTGCGCCGTGTCGCGTCTGGACGGCGAACCCATCGCTTTAGAGGACGCCCATCGGGTCGTGGAGCCGTTTTTTGCGCCCGTGCCGCGCGGCATCGTCTGGTTCAAGCCTGCGGAATATTCCGTGCATTACTATGTGGGGCACGACCACTTTCTGCAGGCGCATCGCAAGGTATAACATGAGGCATGGCACCTGACCCTGCCAAGCTGAAGGCGCGACTGGACGCGATCTGTGAGAAGTTTCGAGGCGTGATGGGCTATAGCCTGTTTCATAAACGCTACCAGCACCGCATCCATCGGCTCGGCGACGAGATTTTCCCCACCGCCAGCACCATCAAGGTGGCGGTGATGAGCAAAGCGTTTGAAGAGATTGACGCTGGACGGCTCAGCTACAACGAAAAGCTGCCTATCACCCCCGACGATATCCGCGACGGGTCAGGGCTGCTCCAGTTTTTCAAGGAGAACCAGTCAGTAGAGGTCCGCATGCTGATTCACCTGATGATTACGGTCAGCGACAACACTGCCACCATTATGCTGGCGCGGAGGCTCGGCACGGTGGAGGTGAACAAACACCTGCAACGGCTTGGCTTGAAAGACACGCGCCTGCTCGCGCTTCACCCACCCGACGACGCCGAGCTCAAGGCGTATCGCGAGAAGTGGGGCATGGGCATGTGTACCCCCAACGAGATGGTGGCGTTGCTGGACGCCATTTTAACGAATCGGGCAGGCACGCCCGCCGCCTGCGAACGCATGATTCGCATCATGGCGCATCAGTATTACGACGATCTGATTGGCAGCTCGGTGCCGCCGTGGGTGGTGTGCGCCACGAAGTCGGGCGCCATCAGCCGCTCGCGCTCGGATGTCGGGATTGTGTTCGCTCCATCGGGAACCTATATTCTGGCGGTCTACACCAAAGAGGCGGAAGATACCCGCTGGACGCCCGATAACGAGGGCGAGGTCGCCATCCGCGCGGTGGCGCACGAAGTGTGGAAGTTTTATCACCCGCGCGAGCGCTGGAATCCTCCTAAAGGGGTGGAGCGCTATACGCTCGGCTACTGAGGCAAAAGCGATGAACACAACGCACCCAACCCCGGACATCACGAATCGGCGCTTGAGCCGCCTGTTCTGGCTCATCACGATTTTTGGGGCGCTCGCGCTCTTTTTCGTGGTCTATTTCCGGGTTGTGGTGGTGGATGGACACTCGATGGAGCCGACCTATCAGCACGGTCAGCGCCTGCTGATGACCAGCGCGTACTGGCTGTTCGGCAGAATTGAGAAGGGCGATGTGGTGGTCATCCGCACTCCGGAGGGCAATCTGCTTATCAAGCGCGTGGTGGCGTTGCCGGGTGAGGAGGTTCCCGAAGCTTACTGGGGACCCACCACTGCCCAGCAAGGCACACGGGTGCCTGAAGGGCATATCTATGTGGTGGGCGACAATCTGGAGCGTTCCGAGGATAGCCGAACGCGCGGATTTTTCTCCTTGCGGTGGGTGGAGGGCAAGATTGTGGGGGGTAAGGGAGAGTTGCCGTGAGCGCGTGGCGTCAGTTAGAGGCGGTGTGGGCAGGGCGACGGATGCGGTTTGAGCCAGCCGAGGGGCGGGCGCTCCCTGAACAGCCGCCTGCACGCTATGTGGTGGTGCTGATCTCCGACGGGGACGACCGGTATCTGTTAGCGGAGATTCGGGGACGCGGCTACTGTGCGCCCAGCGGGCGGATTGAGCCAGCGGAAACCGCCGAGCAAGCCGCGTCCCGCGAAGCCTACGAGGAAGCAGGCGCACGGCTGGAAAACCTGCAGCTGCTGGGCTGGTACTGGCTGGAGCCATGCTCCGCAACCGAACCTGAACCCTGCCTGGCACCTGTTTTCTGGGCGCGGGCGGCGCAACTGGAGCCGATTCCTGCCGTAGAGGAGTCGCTTGGCAGGCGCTGGGCACGGATTGAGGAAATGCCTGCGCTCTACTACGACTGGTCACCCTTAATTGAGGCGGTCTTTCGTTATGCAGACACCTATCGCCAGACGGTTGCGCAACGGTAAATCGCCTGCGAAGCCGAAATCGGCGCCATGGCTTGCATGGGCAGTCGGACTGATTGCGGCGGGCGTTGCGCTGGCACCATGGTGGGCAGGGAGCCTGTATGTGGGACCTCGCCCCGTTGCGCCCGAGGACGCCCTCATGGGGCTGCTCTGGGCTGCCGAATTTCCCCTGCTGGGCAGTGCGCTGGTGGGGCTGTTGCTGACGAGCGGGCTGGTGGTGTGCGCGTGGAACATCGCGATGTGGCGCGTGCCCGTGATGCGCTTTCTACTCCCGCTGATGGGGCTGATTGTGTGGATGGGGCTATCGATGACATTTGGAGGCTCAGGCTGGAATGGCGTGCTACGGGTCTCCAACTGGATGCTGGCGCTGGTGGCGGTGGTCGCGATACCCGCGGTGGTGCGGCGCAATCTGGCAGCGTGGATGATGGTGGGGGTGCTGACGGTCTCAGCGAGCCTGCTGGGGCTACGGGCGTGTGTAGAGTATCTGCAGAGTGCGCTGGCGGGCATCCCGAACTGGCGCGTGTTTGGCTCGTTTTTCAATCCGAACCTGCTGGCGGGCTACTTTGTGATGAGTGCGCCCTTCACGATGGGCGTGCTCTTGCTGGTGGGGCGCGAGCTCCGCGCAGAGCGTATGCGCTGGCTGACGGCGCTGCTAACGGTGGGGCTGTGGCTTCAGCTGAGCGGGCTGGTGCTGACCGCTTCGCGACTGGGGCTGCTCTCGTTTCTCTTTGCGGCGGGTGTGTTTTTCGGGTTTGCGCTCGCGTGGAAGCTGGTTTCGCGCGACTTCCTGTTGCGGCTGGGCGTGGTGGGGATTCTCACGGTGGGGCTGATGTGGCTGAGCCAGCCGTCGGCACAGCGGTTGACCCCTCAGGCGGCGTCGCAGGATGTGCATTCGGGCGCGTTTCGGATTGAAACATGGAAAGGCACATGGCGCATGGCGCTGGCGAACCCGATTCTGGGAGTCGGCACAGGCAACTTTGAGGTGCATTATCCGCGCTATGCCTCGGTGGGCTACACGCGCTCGGCGCACAGCACCTATCTGGAGCTGGCGGGCGAGTCGGGTTTCCCTGCGTTGATCCTGCTGATTCTGATGGGGGTGGGCTGGCTCACGCGCGTGCTTCAGTCGGAGTTGCCGCCGCCCGAAACGCCCACGCGCGGGCGAATCACCGACTGGCGTCCCGTGCGGGTGGGTGTGCTGGCAGGCGTGGCAGGCGCTGTCGCCCACAACGCTGTGGACTCCGATGTGCAGGTGCTGGCGAATCTGTTGATGCTGGCGTGCCTGCTGGCGCTGGGGATTGCTCTGGCGCCTGACGGGGTGTTTACCTATCCTGTGCGCCCGATGGAGCGGCGCGCTACGGGGCTGCTGTTTCTCGTTGTGCTGGGGTTGGGGGTTGTCAGTTCGGGGCTGGGCGAGTGGTTTGCGAATCAGGCGCGTTATTACGCGCTGATTTCGCAGATTCCGCAGGCGGTGGAGCTCTATCAGCGGGCGCGGCTGTTTGACTCGCGCAATCCCGACTACCTGATGGAGCTGGGGGAGCTCTACTACGCGCTGGGGCGCCGCGAGACCGCCTTCACCATGCTGGAGCAAGCCGTGCGCTGGAAGCCGACGCCCCGCAATCTGTATCGGTTGGGACTCTACTACGAGCGCGACGGTCAGCCCCAGCGTGCCAGAGAGCAGTTTCAGCAGGTGCTGGAACGCGATCCAAACAACCTGCCCGCCCTGCTCAAGCTCGCGCAGATGGCACAGCCCGACCCGAACGCGCCCCGCCTGAGCGATGAAGCGCTAAGATACTACCAGCACATCGTTGCGATAGAGGATAGCCCCTATGGGAGAATCCGTGCCGTGCCCGAAATTGTGGAGACGGCGTATGGGTTCGCCCATCTCGCCCTGGCGCGGCATTACCAGTCGCTGGGCGAGACCGAACGCGCCCTCCGCCACTACGAAGCCGCGCTCAGCGTGTTCCGCGCCTACCGTCAGCAGACCTATCCCTTCAATCGGCAGGGACGCCTGCTGGGGCTTTATAACCCGGAGCGCGAACGGCAGATTCTGCAGGCACATCTGCTAACCCTGCAAGGATATGCCGACCTGCTGGAAAAAGCGGGCAAGCGCGCCGACGCCGACGCACTCCGACAGGAATACGCCAAACTTATCAGCGAAGAGTAAGTAAAAAAGAGCGTGGGACTCTTGCGAGTCCCACCAAGAGGGAGGTTGGGTAACAAGGCTGTGCGGTCTGCTCACGCCACTTCAGTGGCATGGAGATTATAATTCACTTTTGGGGAAACAGGAACTGCAAAAATTACCAGATTTTCAGGGGACGCGCAGGGCGACTCGCGCGGGGGCGCCGTCCGCGCCTTCAATCAGTAGGGGCATGCAGATTAGCTCGTATGCGCCCGCTTCCGCCTCGCTGAGGTTCAAGCCCTCAATAATAATCACCCCTGCGCCGCAGAGTTTGTGATGCACCGCTGGCTCAGGCGCCCCGAATGGCTCAACAGAGAGATAGTCCAGCCCCACCACATCGATGCAGTGCCGAATCAGCCAGTCGCAGGCGTCGGGGGTAAGCGCGACATACGATTGCTGGAAAGTCGGCTTCTGCCACAGGGCGGAGTTGTCGGTTTTAATCAGTAGTCGGGTGAAGGCAGGCGGAATGTTCGCTTGCTGGAGTGCGTCAGCAGTAATCGCCGGATAGCCCCGCAGGTCGGCAACCCACACCTGCCCAATCAGCCGCGCGAGGGGGATTTCATGCACACGCTTGCCTTCGGGGTTGAAATGCCATGGGGCGTCTATGTGTGTGCCGGTGTGCGTGCCCATCACGAGGCGTGAGAGATTGCATACGGCGCCCTGCTCCATGCGGAGCATCGGCTCCAGTGCAAAGGGCTGGTCGCCCGGATAAATCGGCATCGCCTCGCGAAGGGGCACGCTGATGTCGATGATTCGCATAGGCGTTTACTGAGATTGAGGAGGCGATGCGCTGAGTTTGGGCAGCGTCTCCCGAAGTTGCTTGAGCCAGTGTTCGGCGAGCTGCTTCACGCTCATCTTCGCGGCGTCAGCATCGGCTTTCGTGACGGTAATCAGCAGTTTGCCGCGGAGATAAATTTCGTATTGATGGTCCTTTTTGACTTCCTTGAGGGTAATCTGGTCTGCGGTCAGGTTCGCGCCAAGGTTTTCGGTGATACGCTCCTGCACCAGTTGGGCACGCTCTTCGAGGCTCAGGTTGCCTGCTCCCGTGCGCAGGCGCATAATGAACTGACCACCGATGGTGATGTCCACATAGTTCTGTGCAAACGCCAGCACGGCAATCAGTATCCCCAGGACTGTAAGACCTTTACGCATAGATGTTCCTCCCGTCTCCCAGTATACCCGATGTGGGGTACACTTGCATGGGATGGCAGAGGTGAACGCCGACTGGGTTCAGCAGGAGCGCAAGAGCTATGAGCGCGGCGCGCTGGTGGAAGACGCCGTGTCGCCGAATCCGTTTGAGCAACTCAGTCGGTGGCTGGCAGACGCCCGTGCGGCAGGGGTAATAGAGCCGAACGCTTTCTGCCTGGCGACGGTGGATTTGGAAGGTCGCCCCGATGCGCGGTTTGTGCTGTTGCGTGGGCTGGACGAGCGGGGGCTGGTCTTTTACACCAACAGCCAGAGCGCGAAGGGAGTGCAGCTGGCGGCGCATCCCTATGCAACGGCGGTGTTCTGGTGGGGTGCGCTGGAGCGTCAGGTGCGTGTGCGTGGCATGGTGGAGGTGGTCAGCCCCGAAGAGGCGGACGCCTACTTTGCGACCCGTCCGCGCGGGCATCAGCTTTCGGCGTGGGTGTCGCCCCAGAGCCAAGTGGTTCCAAATCGCGAACGGCTGGAGGCGCGCTTAGCGGAAGTAGAGCGCGAGTTTGAGGGCAAGCCTGTGCCCCGCCCACCCTACTGGCTGGGCTACCGAATTGTGCCCGATAGTTTTGAGTTCTGGCAGGGGCGCCCGAACCGTCTGCACGACCGCCTGCGCTACACCCGCCAGAGCGATGGGGGCTGGGTGATAGAAAGGTTAGCCCCATGACGGAAGCGTTCCAAACGAGCGATCAATCCGAGAAGATTTTTTTGGCATACTGGCTCCGAATACGCTGCCAGTTCAGGTTATCCGCCATCGAGTGAGCACTGGGCTGATAGAGTCCCGTGGTCAGCGCAAAGTCAAGCAAAGACAGAGTAATGCGTAGCCGTTCTTCGTTACTCATTCTTGCCCAGTAGGCGTAATCTGCTTCAGCAACGGTTTGCCATCGTTTGGGGTCAGTGCAGGTTCTCAGACGCGGAGCCGGCATCATACTCACCGATCCTATTGTACCTTATATCTGCTAAGCACTCAGAGACTGTCTCGGAATTTCGCGTTTGAGTCCAGACGGGTGAACCCGTTCCTATAAAACAAAGCCAGCCTCCGCTGGCTTTCGAGGGGTTCCCGTTCCAGCGCCAGACAAACGGGCGTTTCCAGCCGACGCAGGTCGGCTTCGTCTCATAGGAACGGCTTTAGCCGTCTGGCGTCAACGCGGTGCAATTCTGTTGCTTACTCACTTTCCTAAACAGCCTCTCAGCACTGGATGGTTGAAAAACTGACACTTTAAGGCATAATACTGCTATGATGAGAACGCTCACGATTGTGCTGGCTGTTTTGGGCGTGAGTATCGGCGTCCTGACGGGCAACCGTGCCCATACCTGTTGTGAACCGGAGATGATGGGGGGCAAGTGCAACCCTTACGGCATCTGTGAAGCGTGTACCACCTGCCGTTACTGCAAGCACTGTGCCCAGAACGGGGGTACCTGTTCCGTGTGCCGATAACACTTGACCTGACCTTCCGGCGTTGCCGAGTAAGCCTTGTGGGGAACCCTTATCCCAGCAGGGCGTGCCAGTAGCCGTGTAGGCGACATACCCATTCACGGCAGTTTTCAAGTAGCCCTGCATGTAGTTTTTCAGGGGGTTCGGGCGAATTTTCCCCGACCAGCGACATCTGCTCCGCAATCGAGTAAAGCAGGGGGTGGAGCTCAGGCGCCACAGACGCCAGCTCGCGGCAAATAGGTTTCACTGCGCGGTCAATCTCCACGCCTGTCATCTGCCCTTCCCAAAAGCGCACCAGATGTTGGTGGAGCAGGCTGACCCCTTTCAGTCGCTGAATCAGCTTTTTGGAGGGCTTATCGGGTTCGGCGAGATAGCAACGCAGGTGTAAGACGCGCTCGCGAAATGCCTCGTCGTCCAGATGGGCGCTCTCCTCGCCAAGACCTGCCCACTCTACAAAGGGCTTCAAGTACGAATCTCTCATGCGGGAGATAGCCTGCTCTACCTCTGAGCGAGGGACTGTCAGAGGTGGCAAGAGCAGATAAGCGTCGAGGATTGCGACATCCCCCCGCGATTCCTGTAGCTCCCATCGGCAATGGGGGCATTCCCTGTGGAGTACCAGAGGCATTCAACTCACCATGCCTATTTTACCCTACTTTGAAAACCGTCCAGAGCAGCCACTGTCCTTGATCATCCTGACCGGCAACTATCCAGAGAGAAGATTTAGCGAGTCTCGAGTAAACTTTGGTTTGCCAGCGTCCATGTCGGTTCAAAAAAGCCTTATGGGCGTTTCTTTGCCACAGGCGTAACAAATCGCGCATTTGCTGGTCGCTTGGCGGACTCCCGAGAATGTCGCCGAATTTCTCCCTCGCATGGTTTGTCCATCCATGCAATTTTGTTGGCGGCTTCATACACGATATACAGCGTGCCGTTCTGGTTGGGTCTTATGATAACAATCCCCCTCAGGCTCCCGAAAGCGGAAGGAGACCCAAGGGGGATTCGAACGCGAAACAGGGGCGTGAGCCTACCGTCCGTACTGCAGCAGAATTTGCTTGATCTGCTCGACGAGCTGGAGCGCCTCGTCGTAGGGGCGTTGCCACACATTGCGTCCGAAAATCATGCCAATTGCGCCCGCTTCCATCGAGAGGCGCACCTTCTGCAGCACATCCGCGTCGTTGCCCTTCTCGCCGCCAGAGAGCAGCACGAAAGTGTTCACGGCGGAGGCAATCACGCGGCGGATGCGCTCCTCGTCGCTCTCTTCGAGTTCGTTGTAGGGCTTGGGGTGCTTCTCGCGTTTTTCGGGCGGCGCCAGCTTGGGGAAGTTGATTTTCACAATATCGGCGCCCAGCTCGGCGGCGACGCGCGCGGCGTAGTCCACTGCCCACAGGCTGTCGCGTCCGCCTTTGGCTTCCACCGCCTCGCCGCGCGGGTAGGACCACACAATCAGCGGCATGCCGTACTTTTCAGCCGCCTCGCGTACCTCCATGAACTGGCGGAAGTCCTCGTCCTGGCGCGGCGAACCCACATAGAGCGTGTAGCCCACGGCGTCCGCGCCCAGGCGCACAGCGTCCTCCACGCGCGAGTTCAGCGGCGAGAGCGCCTGCGCGTCCGAAGGAATCTCCGTCTTGCCGTTCAGCTTGAGGATGAGCGGAATTTTGCCCGCGTAGCGTGCGATGTATTTCTCGGCAATCCCGTACTGAAACGCTACCGCCGAGAAGCCTGCCTCAATCGCCAATCGGCAGATATAATCGGGGTCGCCCGAAGGGGGATAGGGGAAGAAGTCGCGCGGACCATGCTCCAGCCCCTGGTCATAGGGAAGCACCATCAGCGTGCCGTTGCGCAGTCCGTGTTGATACATCATGCGGTAGAGCCGCGTGCGCTTGCCCGTGTTCAGGTGGGGCATATCGTCCAGAGAAAGCCGTTTAACAGGTGTTGCCGTAACCATCTCATCTCACCTCGCTTCTGGGGGGATTATACCCTGTTTAGCCGTCGCGCAGGGGTTCGCCCAGCTCGGTGCCATCGGGTAGCACGCGCGTGAAGCCCAGCTGCACCCAGCGCACAGGTAGCACTGAGGCAACAGGAGTGAACACGGTAAGCGTGCGCTGGTCAAAGTTCAGCTCCTCGATCAGCCCCACGCCGAAGTGGCGTCCCTGATAGTCTATCAGCCCCACCAGCAGGTGGTGATACGCGCTGGGGGGCAGCACCACGGCGCGGTCGGCGTTGCAGAGGGTCATCAGCAGTTGAATCTGGCTCTCGGTGAGCGGCTGGCGCACAATCACATGGAGCGAGTTGCCCACCATCTCGGCGTGGAGGATCTCGCCCCGTATCTGCTGGTTCAGCATGCAGAGCCGCTGTGGGGAGAAGGGTTGCCCCGCGCCGAGCCGCCGCCCTGTGAAACTCACCTGTTCCAGTGAAAGGGTTTGACTGCGCGCGTTTTGAAAATAGCGGGCAAACGCCACACGCCGCGCCTGCGCTCGCATCACGGGGGATTTACGCGCAATCGCGGCGGGCACAGGAAGCCGCTCCACGCGCCAGTCCAGTCGACGCTCCAGCGCCTGCAGAATCGGCTCCAGCTCGTTCTGGCGCTGAAGCGCAATCATTACTGTGGGGCGGAGCAGGTCTGCCATGAGAAGCTTGTATTGCCGTCCCGAGGCGCCTCCGATATAGCCGCAGGTGTCTACCACGATGCCCACGGGATGGTGGCTCTTGAGTTCGTCCAGTGCATGGCGTGCGCCTGCGAGCGCTAACAGAGGGTGGCGTGCGGGCGTGGTGTCGCCCACAAAGGCGAACCCGTCCGCCTCTAATTCGCCCAGCCGCTGGAACGGCTTTTGAATGAGCGCCCAGCTGAGCGTGGTGGGCGGTCCGAGCGTGGTCTGACCCAAATCCAGATCCAGGAAGCCGACGGGCACGCGCGCCTGCACCCACTGGCGCAACAGCAGGCTGCAGAAGGTGGACTTGCCCACATCGGTGCCGCCCAGCACCATCACCACGCCCTGCGGCTGGCTGAGTCGCTCCAGGGCTTCTACCCACTCCGGGTACAGCTCCCGCCAGCGCATTAGCCGAACTCCAGGTGCATCGGCAAGATGGGCGCCGAATGGGTGAGCGCGCCCACCGAAATCAGGTCCACGCCCGTTTCCGCGATGGCTCGCACTGTTTGCAAATTGACACCCCCTGACGCCTCCAGATAGCGCACGCGCCCCCTGGCGAGGCGCACGGCTTCACGCAAGGTCTCCAGAGGCATATTGTCCAGCAGAATCGCGTCGGCGCCCGCGTCAATCGCCTGCTGAACCTGTTCCAGCGTGCTACACTCCACCTCCACTGCGAGCATATGGGGCGCATTCGCGCGGGCACGGCGCACTGCCTCGCGAATGTCGCCATGCAACGCGATCAGATGATTATCTTTGATGAGAATCCCGTCATACAGTCCCACCCGATGGTTGCGCCCGCCGCCCACCCGAACGGCGTATTTTTCCAGCACGCGCAAGCCGGGGTTGGTTTTACGGGTGTCCACAATCTGGGCGCCGGTGCCTTCCACCGCCCGCACGAACTGATGGGTGAGCGTCGCAATCCCCGAAAGATGCTGGAGAAAGTTCAAGGCGGTGCGCTCGCCTGTCAGCAGGGCGCGTGTGCTGCCACGCAGGCGCATCACACAACGGTCTGGCTCCAGCCACGCGCCATCCTCCAGCGATTCCAGAAACTCCATCGCGGGGTCCAGATGCAAAAAGACGCTCTTCGCCACCTCTACCCCACATAACACCCCTTCTGCCTGCGCCAGAATCGCGCACTCGCTCTCCATCGATTCGGGAATCAGCGCGACGGTTGTCCAGTCGCAGGCGCCCACATCTTCCGCAAGAGCGCGCGCAATCAGCGCCTCTACCTCTGCCCAGTAGTGGCTCAGCACGCAAAGATTATACCGAAGTGAGCAGGAAATCAGGCATACCTTGTTGAATCCAATCCCCATGCGCACCGTACTGGCGCTTGCGTGCCTGATGGGGGTTCAGATAACGCCGCCACCCCTCTCCGACTGGGTTGGGAGCGATCCCGAAAAAGCCTTCCAGCGCCATGAAGTGTTCCTGCAAACCGAAGGTGCGCAAATCCAGCGCCTTGACCGTATGGTGCTGGGTGTGCGGGGTAATGGAACCGACACCGCCTTCTGGCGCCACACCCGCTGGAGGTTGGAACCCCGACAGACCTACGCGCTTCTGTTCAACCTCAAAGCCACAGGCTCTGGAGTTTGCGCGATAGCAGGCGCCAACACTGTCAACCGCGATTTCAGCCCCTCATCCGGGTGGCGTGCCGAACAGTTCGTGTTTCGCGCTCCCGACAACCCGCGCGACAGCTTCATTCGCGTTGGGCAATGGAACTGGAACGGTGAGGTGCTGTTCGACTCCGTGCGCCTCATACAGGTGCAGGTGGTGCATAGCCGTTATGGCACGCTCGTGCTGGGCGAGGGCGAACAAATTCGGGCAGGGCGTTATCAGTTTTTCAGCCGATTCTACGAGAACGCCAACCTGCATGCGTGTCTTGAGTCGTTTGACGCGGTGTTCAACACCAACCGCTGGGTGCTGAGCCCGAACGCGAGCGTAACCTACCGCCACTCGGCTGGGAGCCAGCTGATGACAGGCGCGACCCTGACCCTGCATGTGCCGTTTGAGCAGTCGGGCGCGCTGACGGTGATGGCACGCTCCGACAAAAGCCCATGGCGCCCGCTGACCTCACTGAGCGGCGCAGGCGCCCATAAGCTGGAACTGCCTGCCGAGCTGTTCCCCACAGGCACGCTCTGGATACGCCTGACAGGCACGCGCGGCACGATTCAGGTAGACCAGTACCACCTTGACGCCCCCCTTCAGGGCGAGTCGCGCATTGCAAGGGTGGGCAGGAGCCTCGTGCTGTTCCCGGAGACCAGCCGCCGCGACACCGAGATAACCGATCTGGCGCTGGAGGTGGCTACCGATGGCAACTGGCTCCTGACAGGCACGGTGAAAAGCACCGCGCCTCAAGCGATTGAGGCGCGCGCGTTTGTGCGCCAGGGCAACAGTTCCCCACAAACACAGGCTCCCTTCACGCTGAAGCCGCAGCAGGCGGTTCGGTTCCGAATCGTGCTTCCTGTGCCTGCGGCGCGCCCCGAAACCTGCACAATAGGGCTTCAGAATGAGCGTGGGCGCCCCCTCTGGAGTGTGCAGCTTACGCTCCCGACGGGTCTGCTCCGCTGGGCGCACTACGGCTACCGCCTGACGGGCGCTCCCGATGCGCTCGGCGTCTGGTGGTGCGAATGGGGCTGGAAGGTTGGGCGCGAGCGTCCGCTCCCCAACGCACAGGATCGCGCGGTGCGCCTCAGCCTCGCCCGCGGTGAGTATGAACCCGTTCAGATTGTGTTGCGCCCGCGCCAGCCTACCACGCTCCTCAAAGTGGAACTCAGCGACCTGCGCAACGGCAGGAACCGAATCCCCGCTCGCCACCTCAGCCTGCGCGAAGTCGCCTATGTGTTTGTGCAACACCCCACCGATTCGCTGGGCGAGATAGGCGAATACCCTGACCCTCTGCCGCCCCTGGAAACGCCCCTGCGCCTCGAAGCGGAGCGCAACCAGCCCCTGTGGCTCACCGTTTACGCTCCTTACGGCACGCCCGCTGGCATCTACAGGGGCACATGCACCCTGCACACCGACAGGGGCATCGCCCGAATCCCGCTGGAGGTGGAGGTGTATGGGTTTGACCTGCCCCGCACGCCCACCGTGCGCAGCGGCTTCGGTGTTAGCCCCCATCGCATCGAACAGTACCACCGCCTCACCACCGACGAACAGAAGCGCGCCGTGTGGGATAAATATATGCAAACTTTTCGGGAGCATCGGCTCGCGCCCTACAGTTTCTACGCTTACGCGCCTTATGAGGTGCGCTTTGAGGGGGAAGGCGACTCCAAGCGCGTGGTGGTGGATTTCTCACGCTTCGATGCCGCCGCGCAACGCTATCTGGACGAGTTCGGCTTCAACGCCTTTGTGTTGCCCGTTTACGGCTTGCCAGGGGGACGCCACCCCAATTACACACCCGGCGAGTTCGGCGGCTATAAAGAGGGCACGCCCGAATACGAGCGCCTGTGGAGCGACTACATGCGCCAGCTGGAGGCGCACCTGCGCGAAAAAGGCTGGCTCAAAAAAGCCTACCTCTACTGGTTCGATGAACCCGAAACCGCCGATTACCCCTTCGTGCGGCGCGTGATGGAGAAGATCAAGCAAGTCGCGCCGGGACTGACCCGCATGCTCACCGAGCAACCCGAACCGCCCCTGATTGGAAGCGTAGACCTCTGGTGCCCGCTGACTGCTCTTGTCCCGCCGCAGGCAATCGCGGAGCGACGCAAAGCAGGCGAAGAGGTCTGGTGGTATGTCTGCACGGGTCCCAAAGCCCCCTATGTAACCCTGTTCATAGACCATCCGGGCGTGGAGATGCGCCTGTGGCTATGGCAGACATGGCAGTATGGCGTGCAGGGCATCCTCATCTGGGAGACGACATGGTGGCACAACGAGTTCGCCTATCCCGATTCGCTACAAAACCCGTGGGAGGACCCGATGAGCTATGTATGGGATGCAAGTTTCAAGCCGGGCACGCGCCTGTTCTGGGGGAATGGCGATGGGCGGCTGCTCTATCCACCCCGTCGCGACCCCAACCGCGCCCGTGAACCCGTGATTGCCGACCCCATTCCCTCGTTCCGCTGGGAGTGCCTGCGCGACGGCGTGGAGGATTATGAGTATTTCGCCCTGCTCCAGCGGCTCTGCGAGAAGGCGGAGCAGAACCCCACAGTCCCGCGCTCCGCAATCCAGAACGCCCGTGCCCTGCTGCAGGTGCCCCCCGAAATCTCAAAGAGCATGACCGAGTTCACCTACGACCCGCGCCCGATGCTCCAGCATCGCGCCCGTCTCGCACGCGCCATCGAGCAACTTCAGAGGCTGATGCGCCGGGGCACACCGTAAAACGCGCCCCCTTCCGCTTGGGTATGCTATAATATCCTACTCACTCACGGAGGAGGCAGAAAATGCGATATTGGAGCCTTCTGGTGTTAACGATTTTCGCGCTCAGCGCGAGCTCGGCACAGATGCAGGATGTACCGCCCAACCACTGGGCATACCAGGCAATTCGGCAACTGATTCGTGAAGGGCTTCTGGAGGGCTACCCCGACCGTACTTTCCGTCCCAACGAGACCGTGACCCGGGCGCAGTTTGCGCAGGCGATAGCCCGCGCTTATCAGAACCTGACAGCGCGAATTGCCGCGGCACAGCAGCGTCTGGAGCGGTTGACGGAAGCGCCCGTCACCCAGCCCGCCCCTCAGCCTGACGCCACGCGCGACGCGCTCCGCCAGCTCCAGCAGGAGGTGGAGGCGCTTCGGGGCATGCGCGAGGCAGTGGACACGCTCCAGCGGCTTGCCCAGGAGTTTGAACCCGAACTGCGCCAGCAGAAACTGGTGGTGGAAGACCTGCGCGATGAGTGGCAGTCGCTGGAGGAGCGCGTGCGCACCCTCGAACGCCGCTTCGCCCGCTTTACAGGGGAAGTTCATTTCGGCTCGGTGGGCACGCACAGCTTCGAGAAACGCTCCGCCTACACCCTGAACGGCACCGAAATCAACCCCTCTGGCAAGCTGCTCCAGAGCTTCGCCTCGACCCACGAGATGGTGCTTCGGGTGAATCAGGCGGTTAGCCCCACAATCAACGCTCGCGCCACGATGGTCTTCGGCAACTACCTGCCCTATGTGCGCGCCGCCTCACGAAACGCCGATATTTTCCGCGCGAACCGTACCGCGCTGAGCGTGCGCAACACTGACTTCGCCATCTGGGAAGCCGTGATTGAGACCCCGCTGGAACTGTTTGGGCAACAGTTTCAGGCAACTGTTGGGCGCTATCCGCTCAAACTCTCGCGCTACACCTTCCAGCGGATTGAACCCGACTACTACCTGAACCTGCCCCATTACCGCGACGGCGCGCACCGCGTGGACGGCGCGAAACTCGACGCCACCTACGGCGCCCTGAGTGTGAGCCTTTTCTTCGGGAGCAACTGGGGCTCGCGCGGCAATCAAACGGCGCTGTTCCCCATCTATTTCGCGAATCATAACAGCTCGGTCTCGGCGCCTGCCGATCAGTTCGCTGGGGTTCACCTGCGCTATCGCACCCAGATTTCTGCGGACATCCCCCTTGAGGCAGGTTTCATTTACTTCGCGGCAGGCTTGGGGCGCAACCGCACCTATCAGCACATCAATCGCACGGTGGAGAATAATGTGGATCGCGCCGATGTGCTGGGGCTGACCCTGCAGTCCCAGATCACCGACATTCAGGTCGCCATCGAGTACGCCCAGAGCATTCTGTGGCGGGGCGATAGCCGTGCGGTTGGTGGGAAAAACCGCGCTTTCGATGCGAGCGCCGCTTACCGCTTCACGGAGCGCTGGGATATTCTGGTCGGCTATCGCGAGATAGACCCCTATTTCGTGGCACCGGGCAACTGGGGACGCATCGGCTACCTCTACAACCCGTCCGACATCAAGGGCAGCTATCTGACGACCAACTACACCTTGACAGACCGGCTCCAGTTGCGCTTCACGGGCGACTTCTATAATGGTCGCCGCACCCTGCCCTTCAATCAGGGCTATCAGGGCAGCGACCGCCTCTACCGCTACATGCTGGAGGCGCGCTGTCAGCTCAACGAGCGCTGGCACTTCGAAGCCAGCTACGAGAATGTCCGCTGGGAGATTAACAGCCTCGCCTTTGGAGGCAATCGCGGCAAACCCGAGTGGAACTATCTCACTTTCCGCGTCCGCTACGACCTTGGCAAGGATATTGACCTCAACTTCCTGTACCAGATAATTGACGCCAACGGCAAGGGCGTGCCCCAGCTCAGCGGCGGTCCGTCGCCAACGGGCAACCGCGCGGGCGTGTTCGCCGCCCAGCTCGGTATGCAGTTCTGAAGGCTCAGGGGAGGGCAGAGCCCCTCCCCTGATGGCTCAATCCCGGACTCCATCCCATAAATTGCCCCCAAATTCCGCCCAATTACCCCCCAACCCCTTGACAAAGCCCCAAACGATGGGGTATTATAATAGCCGTCATTAGCACTCGCCCCTTGCGAGTGCTAAATTTATGCGCAAAGCGAAGTCCTTTTCAAAGACGAGAAGGAGGTGCATACCATGCTGAAACCGATAGGCGATCGGGTTGTGGTGCGTCCGAAATCAAGCGAAGAAATGACAAAAAGTGGCATTATCCTGCCCGACACTGCCAAAGAGCGCCCTCAGGAGGGTGAAGTGATGGCGGTGGGCAACGGGCGCATGCTGGACGATGGGCGCGTGGTGCCCCTGGAAGTGAAAGTGGGCGACCGCGTGCTGTTTTCTAAATACGGCGGTACCGAAATCAAAATCGGTGGTGAAGAGTACCTGATTCTGCGCGAAGACGATATCTTAGCCATTATTGAAGACTAAAACAGGAGGTGAAAGCGATGGCGGCGAAAGAGATTTTGTATAACGAGCAGGCACGACACGCGCTGGAGCGCGGTGTGGATGCTATCGCCAACGCTGTGAAAGTGACCCTCGGTCCTCGCGGACGCAATGTGGTTCTGGAGAAGAAGTTCGGTTCCCCCACGGTCATCAACGACGGTGTAACGATTGCCAAAGAGATTGAACTGGAAGACCGCTTTGAGAACATGGGCGCCCAGCTGGTGCGTGAAGTCGCCTCCAAGACCAACGATGTAGCGGGCGACGGCACGACCACCGCAACTGTGCTGGCGCAAGCCATCTTCAAAGAGGGCTTGAAAGCGGTGGCGGCAGGGGCGAACCCGATTCAGGTCAAGCGCGGCATCGATAAAGCGGTGAGCGCCGTTGTGGACTACATCCGCCAGGTCGCCATCCCCGTGGAGGGGCGCGAGGCGGTTGAGCAGGTGGCAACCATCTCCGCGAACGATGCGAACATCGGCAAAGTCGTCGCCGACGCCATCGAGAAGGTCACCAAAGACGGCGTGATCACCGTCGAAGAATCCAAAGGCACCGAGACCACGCTCGAAGTGGTGGAGGGCATGCGCTTCGATCGCGGCTACATCTCGCCCTACTTCATCACCGACGCGGAGCGCATGGAGGCGGTGCTGGAAGAGCCGTTCATCCTGCTGTACGAGAAGAAGATTAGCGCGGCTCAGGACCTTGTGCCCCTGCTGGAGCAGGTGGTGCGCGCGGGTAAGCCGTTGCTGATTATCGCCGAGGATGTGGAAGGCGAGGCGCTGGCAACCCTCGTGGTGAACAAGCTGCGCGGCGTGCTGCAGTGCGCGGCGGTCAAAGCGCCCGGCTTCGGCGAGCGCCGCAAAGCGATGATGGAGGACATCGCCATCCTCACGGCGGGAACCTTCATCACCGAGGACCTCGGCATCAAGCTGGAGAATGTGAAACTGGATCAGCTCGGTCGCGCCGAGAAGGTGGTGATTGAGAAGGAATACACCACCATCATCGGTGGCAAGGGCAAGCCTGAAGCCATTCAGGGGCGCATCCAGCAAATCCGCAAGCAGATTGAGACCACCGAATCGGACTACGACCGCGAGAAGCTGCAGGAGCGTCTGGCGAAGCTCGCGGGCGGCGTGGCGGTCATCAAAGTCGGCGCCGCGACCGAAACCGAAATGAAAGAGAAGAAGGCGCGCTTTGAGGACGCCATTCACGCCACCAAAGCGGCGGTCGAGGAAGGGATTGTGCCCGGTGGTGGCACCACGCTTGTGAACGCCATCGCCGCGCTGGAGAAAGTGCAGGCGGAAGGCGACGAGCAGATTGGCGTCAACATCGTGCGCCGCGCCCTCGAAGAGCCACTGCGCCAGATTGCCTCGAACGCGGGCGCCGAAGGCTCCGTGATTGTCGAGAAGGTCAAGCAACTGCCGCAGGGGCAGGGCTATAACGCCGTCACGGGCGAGTTCGTCGATATGGTCAAAGCGGGCATTGTGGACCCGGCGAAGGTCACGCGCACCGCGCTGGAGAACGCCGCGTCCATCGCCTCTATGCTCCTCACCACTGAGGCGCTGGTGGCGGAGGTGCCCGAAGAGAAGGAGAAAAAGGCTTCACCATCCCCCTACTGACACACAGACCACTCACCCCCCAATGGCCGGGGCTGCATAAGCCCCGGCAATTTTTTTCTTCAACCCACGCCATGCTATACTATAAGACGCAAGGAGGGACGCGTTGGCATTAGACATCATTCCACTTGGCGGATGCGGCGAAATCGGAAAGAATCTCACGCTCGTTCGCTATCAGCAAGACCAGACCCTGATTGTAGATTGCGGCGTCTCGTTCCCCGGCGAAGACCTGCCCGGCGTCGATGTGGTGGTGCCCGACCCCACCTACCTGTTGAGCATTCGGGATACCGTACAGGGAATTCTGCTCACCCATGGGCACGAAGACCATGTAGGCGGGCTACCGTATCTGTTGCCGATGCTCGGCGACCTCCCCATTTATGGCACACCCCTGACGCTTGCCTTGATTGAAGACAAGTTGCGGGAGCGCGGCATCAAAACACCGCTTTACGCCATCACCCCCGGCGAACCGTTCACGATTGGCGACTTCACCATCGAGCCGATTCGCGTCACGCACAGCATTCCCGACTGCGTGGCATACGCCCTGCACACTCCTGAGGGCACAATTGTGTTCACGGGCGACTTCAAGTTTGACCACACCCCTGTGGACGGCGTTCGCACCGATTTCAACCAGCTGGCGCGGGTGGGCGATCGGGGCGTGTTGCTGCTGCTGAGCGATAGCACGAACGCCGAGCGTCCGGGCTGGGGCGAGTCGGAAAGCAAGGTGAGCGATGCCTTCTACACCCTGTTTGCGCAGGCGCCAGGGCGCATTCTGATTACCAGCTTTGCGTCCAACATCCATCGGCTCCAACAGGCGATCGAAATGGCGGAAGTCTACGGGCGCAAGGTCGCCATTCTGGGGCGGAGGATGGAGCAGAATGTGTCTATCGCGATTCAGCGCGGCTATTTGCGTGTCAACGACGGCACGCTCATCAGCGCCCGCGAGCTGGACAACTACCCTGACGAGCGCATTCTGGTGCTGACCACGGGCAGTCAGGGCGAGCCGCTTTCTGCCCTGAGCAAAATCGCCGCCGACGAATATCCGCGCCTCAAGATTCGCAAAGGCGACACCGTGATTATCTCCGCGACGCCGATTCCAGGCAACGAGAGCATGGTCTGGCGCACGGTGAACCGTCTGATACGGCTGGGCGCGAAGGTCTACCACGATGGGCTGGCGCCCGTGCATGTGTCGGGGCACGCCTGTCAGGAAGAGTTGAAACTGATGATTAGCCTGTTGCGCCCGCGCTATCTGGCGCCTGTGCATGGCGAGGCGCGTCATCAGGCTGCCTACTTTGAACTCGCCCGTGCGATGGGCTACTCGGAAGACCAGCTCTTCCTGCTGGAGAACGGCTCGGTATTGCGAATCGAAAACGGTGTCCCCCGCCTGATGGAGCCTGTTCAGGCAGGGCGCCTGCTGATTGAAGAGGGCATGACCAGCGGCGTGCCCGAATCGATCATTCACGACCGTCGCCAGCTGGCGCGCGAGGGCATCCTGATTGCACTCGTCACTGTTCGCGCTCAGACGGGGGAACTGGTAGATGCGCCCCAGTTCATCGCGCGCGGCTTTGAGTGGCAGAATGAGGCGCAGCCCGAGCTGGCGCGTCAGGCGGTTCAGGAAGTGCTGAACCAGATGCTCCCCGCTGAAGTGAGCGACTGGGACAACCTGCGCGAGGAGCTGGTGGTGGTGCTGCGCCGATTCTGCAAGAAGCACCTGAGCCGTCGCCCGCTGGTCATCCCCATCGTGATGGAAGTGTAAGCCATCGGGTACAATCATGGCGTTGGAGGGTCATAAGCATGAAGCGAACTTATCAACCCAATAACCGTCATCGGCACAAGGTACACGGTTTTCGGCGTCGGATGCGCACCAAGGATGGTCGGAATGTGCTGAAGCGTCGCCGTCTGAAAGGGCGCTGGCGCCTGACCGTTGACTGAGCGAATGCTGCCGCGCAGCGCGCGCCTGCGTAAAAAACAAGAGTTCGAGCAGGTTTATCAACAGGGGCGACGGGTTTCGATGGAAGCGTTCACCATGTATGGCTTGAAGCGCAACGAGAGCAGCCCCCCACGGGTTGGCTTTGTGGTGGGGCGGCGCTTTGGGAGCCATGTGGCGCGCAATCGTGTGAAGCGACGCTTGCGCGCCGCGGTGCGCACGCTCTGGAGCCATGTCCCGCAGGGCTACGACCTGGTGCTTGTGGCGCGCGATGCCGCCGCCACGATGCCTTTTGAGACCCTGCGCCAGCAGGTCCAGCAGGCGCTCAACACTCTCCAGCGAGGAGGCACCGCATGAGCTGGATGGCGCGGATTGCCATCGTGCTGATTCGCGGCTATCAGCGGGTTTCCCGCTTCACCCCGCCCGTGTGCCGCTTCTATCCGACCTGCTCGCACTACACCCTGGAAGCCATCCAGCGTTTTGGCTTCCTGCGCGGAGCGTGGCTCGGCTTCAAGCGCATCCTGAAATGCCATCCGTTCCATCCGGGGGGCTATGACCCTGTACCTGAAAACCTGAAGCAAGAACGAAGGAGTCCCTATGGCACAACAACCTGATATTGATCAGCGGAAGTTATTCACGCAGACGCTGATTATCTCGATGATTATCTGGCTGATGGTGCTGATGGGCTGGAGCTATCTGTCCAAGCCGCCCGTCAGCGACAAGCCGCCAGAGCAGATTATTCAGGAGATCGAGAAGCTGCGTGCCGATAAAGACTATGTAGAAGCCTCGCGCCGTGCGCAGGAGCTGGCGACCCGCTTTCGGGGCACGGAGATGGGCGCGATGGGGCTGCTGTTAGAAGCCAAAATCTTCTACGAAGACCAGAAAGAGCCGCGTGAGGCGTTCAACCGCCTGCGCCAGATGGAAGAGTTTTACGCCCACACACGCGTGTTTCAGGATCAGGGACGCCTCCTGTATCAAAAAGTCTCCGAAGAGATTGACGCGCACAACCGCCAGTTCATCTCCTACCGTTTTATTGACTTTCTGGTGGGGCTGTTCGGCAGGCAGGACTACAGCTATGTGCTGGCGATTGTGGCGATTGCGCTGCTCGTGCGGCTGATTCTGTACCCCCTGACGAACAAGCAGCTGGCGAGCATGCGCAAAATGGTGCTGGTCGCCCCGAAACTGCAGGAGCTCCAGCAAAAATATTCGGGTCAGGAACTGGTGCAACGCCAGATGGCGCTCTACAAAAAGTACGGCGTGAATCCGATGGCGGGCTGTCTGTACGCGCTTTTGCCCATCCCGTTCCTGATTTATATGTACAACATGTTCCTGCTCTATCAGGTGCAGTTTCAGAAGGGGCACTTTTTATGGATGAACCCTGATCTGGGAGCGCGTTTCCCGGGTATCGTGGCTTCTCATCTGGGGCAATTTGATGCGCCGCTAACCCTGCTCTACGCCGTCAGTATGTATCTCACCAGTCGGTTGACCATTACCGACCCCTCGCAGGCGCAGATGCAGAAGACGATGGCGCTCTTCACGACGCTGATGCTGGTGGTCTTCTCGTGGCAGTTCCGTTTCCCTGCCGCTTTCATCCTCTACTGGATGCTGACCAATGTGTTCTACACGCTCCAGTATAAGCTCTACATGCGGCGCCCGATGCCCGACCTGGAACCTGTGGAGACGCCAGAAGACAAAACAAATGGGCAGATTGCTCAGCGCAAAGTGCGCTATCAGCCCCCGCAAAAGCGAAATAAAAAGCGATAAGGAGGGAACCGTATGACAACCGTGGAGGCAACAGGCAACACTGTGGAGGAAGCCAAGAAGAAGGCGCTTCAGGCATTAGGCGTGGACGACCCATCCAAGGTGGTTTTTGAAGTGCTGGAGGAGGGTGTGCGTGGCTTGCTGGGGATAGCCGTAACGCCCGCTCGTGTGCGCGCCACCCTGATCAGCGCGTCGCAATCGGAAGAGGCGGAAGAGGGCGAGGCGCAACCCCCCTTTGTGGTCACGCCCGAAATGGCGCGAAAAACGGCGGAGTATATTGACCATCTGGTCCGCAAACTGCGCTTGCATGTACATGCGGTGCTACGCGGGAGCCATTCTCGCTATGTGGAGGTGGAGATTGTGGGGCGCGACGCCGGCGTACTGGTCGGGAAAAATGGCGAGGTGCTGAACCAGCTCAACTATTTGGTTAATGCGCTGGTGGCGCGCGTGATAGACCCGCAGGTGCGCGTGGTGCTGGACAGCGCAGGCTGGCGTCGCCGACGCACGGAGCGCCTGCGCAATCAGGTGATTTCGATAGCGAACGAGGTCAAGCGTCGCAAAGAGGAAGCGGTGCTGCCGCCTATGCCCCCGCACGAGCGGCGAATTGTGCATCAGACCCTGCGCGATGACCCCGAAGTGTTCACCTACAGCGAGGGCGAGGAGCCGAACCGCTATGTGGTCATCTCGCCGCGCGTCGAATAGGGTATACTACGGAACGCGGTCGCGCTAAGCGGGGAGGTGGCGGTGCCCTGTACCTGCAATCCGCCATAGCAGGGCTGAACTCCGACTCGCGGCGCGCTCCCTGTGCGAAACGCAGGCACGCGCTCGTGAGGATCATCGGGACCTCCGCAACGGAGCGACGGCGAACCCCGCCAGGTCCGGAAGGAAGCAACGGTAAGTCGTTCCCCCGTGTGCCGGAGTTATCCCGGTGGGAGCGAGCAGCGACCTGACGCCGCGGAGGGAGGCGTCAACAGTCGGTGCGCGACCGCAGGAGAACCGCGATGCTTTCACGCAGTGCTGTCGCCGCCGCACGCGGCATCGTCGCCAGCTCGCAACCGCTTGCTGTGAGCGCAGGCTTGCAGATGTTGCAGGCAGGCGGAAGCTTTGTGGACGCCGCGATTGCCACCTCCGCCGTGCTGTGTGTGGTGGAGCCGTGGGCAAGCCATCTTGGAGGCGATGCGTTCGTGGTGCTGTACGACGCCCGCCAGCGCAAAACGGTGGCGCTTAACGGCTCTGGCGCCGCCCCAGCCCGTGCAAACCCCGACGCCTTTCCGAATGGCATTCCCCTGCGCGGACTGAGCGCTGCCACTGTGCCCGGGCTGGTGGACGCCTGGTTCCGCCTGCACGCCCTCTACGGGCGCCTGCCCATTGCGAAGCTGCTGGAGCCTGCGATTACTTATGCCCGTGATGGCTATCCCATCAGTCCACGCAAGGCGCAAATCTGGCGCAACGCCAGCCGCGACCGCGTGCTACGCACCGTCCTGCCCGCGCTCCTGCACCAGACGCGCCCCCCACAGGCAGGCGAGAAAGTGCGATGCCCCGATCTTGCGCGAACTCTGCAAGCAATCGCCTCCGGCGGGCGCGACGCCTTCTATAAGGGCGAGATTGCCCAGAAGATGGTGAACTTCAGCAAGCAGAACGGGGGACTTTTTGAGCGCGAGGATTTTGAAGCGCACCAGTCGGAGCTGCGGGAGCCGTTGCGCATCGGCTACCGTGGCTATACGGTGCATGGGCAGCCGCCTGTGTCGCAGGGCATCATCCTGATGGAGGCGCTCGGCATTCTGGATGGCGTGCCCCTCAAGGAGATAAGCCCCGCCGACCGTACCCACTGGATGGTGGAAGCCATCAAGTGCGCTTTTGCGGACCGCTGGCGCTATCTGGGCGACCCGCGCTTCGTGCCCGACCGCACCGCCGAGCTGCTGAGTCCAGAGTTTCTCGCCCGACGGCGCGAAGCCATCCAGCCCACCCGCGCCCAGGAAATCCCCAGCCCCGGCACCCTGCGCGAGACCAACACCACCTATTTCTGTGTTGCTGATGAGGAGGGCAACGCAATCTCCTTCATTCAGAGCGTGTATCACCCCTTCGGTTGCGGCGTGGTGATTGAGGGCACGGGCATCCTGATGAATAACCGCATGTGCGGGTTCTCGCTGGAGGCAGATAGCCCGAACCGTCTTGAACCCCGCAAGCGCCCCATGCACACGCTGAACGCCTATCTGATTACAAAAGGCGACGCGCTGGCGTATGTGGGTGGCACGCCCGGCGGCGATATTCAGGTGCAGAGCAATCTGCAGATTATCAGCCAGCTGATTGATTTTGAGTTAGACCCCCAGCAGGCGATTGAGAAGCCGCGCTGGGCATGGCAGCCCCTCAAAAGCACCGACCCCTCGCCCGGCAGACTCAGCGTGGAGACCCTCCCCAACGACCCCGAAAGTCAGGCGCTGGTGGAAGAGTTGCGCAAACGGGGACACGCGGTGAACGCCACCCCGCTGGGCACGCACCCCAGCGCAGTGCAGGTCATCCAGAAGCTGGGCGAGAGCTATCTCGCTGGCTCCGATCCGCGCACCGAAGGACTGGCAGGAGGCTATTGAGCTTCCAGAAGCCGCAGCACCTGCTCGAAGTCGTGGGGCAGGGGCGCGGTGAATGCCAGCGGCTCGCCCGTGATGGGGTGTTGAAACTCCAGACGGTAGGCGTGGAGCAGTTGCCCCTGCAGGTGGCGAAGCGCCTCCGCGACGGCAGGCGGGCAGTCATGGGGCGGTGTGCGCACGCCCCCATAGAGCGGATCGCCCACAATCGGATGCCCCAGCGCACTCGCATGCACACGCACCTGATGGGTGCGCCCCGTCTCCAGTTCTGCGTTCAGCAGGGTGAAATGGCGGTAGCGCCGCTCCACATGAAAGTGGGTGCGGGCAGGACGGGCGTGTGGGGGGAGCGGCTCGTTGGGCGCGTAGGCGTGCATCTTCTGGCGCTGGGTGGGGTGGCGTCCAATCGGGCGGTCTATGGTGATGCGCTCCCACGCGGGCGTGCCCCACACCAGCGCCCGATAGGCGCGGCGCACCGCATGCCGCTGAATCGCCTCGCTCAGCCGTGCGTGGGCGCGGTCGGTTTTGGCAACAATCAGCAAGCCTGTCGTGTCTTTATCCAGCCGATGCACGATTCCGGGGCGGAAAGCGGCGCTCCCCTGTGCCAGGCGCGGCGCGTAGGCTAACAGCGCGTTTACCAGCGTGCCATGCGGATGACCGGGCGCGGGGTGAACGGTCAGCCCGCGCGGCTTGTTGACCACCAGCAGATGCTCATCCTCGTAAAGGATTTCCAGCGGAATCGCTTCGGGGCGCAGGTCAAAGTCGGGCGGGCGGTCGGGGGGCAGGGAGTATTCGATTCGGTCGCCGGGGCGCAGCTTCGCGGCGGGCTTGGCGGGCTTGCCGTTCAGCCGCACCTGCCCCGCCTCAATCCACTCCTGCCAGCGGGCGCGACTGATGTCGGGATGGCGCTCGCTGAGCCAGCGATCCAGCCGAACGCCTCCCTGCTCCGCTGTTGCCGTCAGCACCGGGCTATCGGACTTGCGCGACACGCCGCTGGCAGTCGGGGCAGAGCGGACGCCCATACTTGCGCACGCTCAGGTCATGCTGGGGTTTGCGGAGCGGACGCCCACACTCGGCGCAGACAAGCTCTACCTGGACTGCCGCCTCGTGAACGGCATCCTCTTCGCCCCGAATGGGGAGGGGCGAGTCTGCCAGCGCGGCTTCCCCGGAGACCACATCGCCCTCGCTGAGTTCCAGCGCAAACTGCGTGCCGAACCCGCACATTGCCAGCACGCGCCCGATGGCGCCCGTTTCTGCCTTCTCCACGAAGTCCGCAAAGTCGGAGCGCGTTTCCATCTTGGTTGCGCTTGCAATCACGCGCCCCGCCGGGTCTTTCACCGTCGCCTGAAAGACGGCTACCCCTTCCACAAAATCCAGATGGAGCGGGTGAGTCTCGATGCTCCAGTCCGGGCGCTCCTCACGGAACCAGATGAGTCGCGCCGAAACGGGCAGATACTGCTGTCCACCACGCACGCGAATCAGATATCGGTTCACATTGAATGCCATCGTCTTCCTCCAGTATACATATGTATACCCTATTGGCGCGGGAAAAGTCAAGGGGGAGGGAGGGTGCTGGGGAAATTGCCATTGAACAGGGCGGGTGAACCTGCTCTGTTGCAAGGACGTCGCCCCTGCGTATGCCTGTACGGACGCGGTTCCCGCGTCCTTTTGGCTGAATCTTCCGTTCTTTGCGACAGAGCGGTTTACCCGATTGCCAAACAGTCTCTCAGCGAATTGTGAAAAACTCGCGCTCTCACTCCCCTTCACCCAAGATGCGTTCTAACTGAGCTATTAGAGGAGGCAGATCCAACTGCACAGTATCCCAGAGTATGTCGAGGTTAATCGCGTCGTATCCATGAATCAGGCGGTGACGCATTCCTATTATTTCAGCCCACGGAATTTGCGGGTACTTGCGGCGGGTTTGCTCCGAGACGCGCGATGCCGCTTCGCCGATAATTTCTATCAAGCGAGTCAGTGCCAGCTCCAGCATGCGATTGGTGTCGAGGTCGCCACGCTGTCTGCCTTCTGTCATAGCCAGAGCTTCGCGAGCGTGGTCCAGCATATGCTTCATGCTGAGAGTATCATCCCGCTTGCTCATAGATCACCTCAGCCTCGTTGAGAACTTCGTCCCGAAAAAGGGGATTGAGGTCCTGCGGTGTGCGCAGGTCAACCTTTCTGCCAACAATTTGACTCAGCTCGTTCTGCAGACGCATAAGCCCTATCAGCCCGATGCGGACGCCCGAGTCGAACTCGATCAGCATATCTACATCGCTTGTCGGGGTGAAATCGTCGCGTAGAACGGAGCCGAACAGAGCCAGTCTCCGAACGCGGTTTCGACGGCAGAACTCCCTGATCGCCGCATACGGTATGCTTATCCTGACACTCATCTTGCCACCCGTGAACCCGGAGGTCCACTGATTACAGGATACCATGCCCGATGGGTTCTTTCGCACTCACTCAAGCCTCTCTGTGCTAACATTACCAGTTTTAACCCGTCCTTAACCTTCTCTAACACGCCCTTAACACAGGCGACGGTATGCTCATGCCGCTGGGAAGACCAGTAAGGAGGTTTTGTGATGAAAGGAATTCGGTTTGTTGTTATGGGCTTGTGTTTGACAGGGCTTGTGTCTTTTGCTGCTGCCGACCAGCTCGCGTTCTGGGACTTCAACGACAGCAATACCATTGCGGATGGAGGCGTTTTTGCTTCCAGCGCGAGCGTGGTTCTGGTTGGCGGCACGACCGCGACCTTTGCCAGCGGCTCGCCTCAGGATTTAGCCTCGACGGACTTTGGCTACAACACGACGAACTATCCCGCTCAGGGCACAAACAACCGCTCTGCAGGCGTCCAGTTCAGCGTGCCCACTACCGGGTTCTACCAGATTAAGGTTCGCTTCGACATGCGCTGGAGCAACACTGCCTCTAAGTTCGTGCGCCTGCAGTATACGACGGACGGCTCCAGCTGGAACGACGCCGCGTTGCTGGTAGCGCCAGGTGGCGACACATGGTACAGCACTGGCTACGGGCAGCTTTTCGAATACACCTTCACCGACACGGCGGTAGAAAACAACCCGAACTTCGCGTTCCGATTGGTGACCGAGTTTGACCCTGCCACAGGGCAATACACGGCGGCGCGCACAGGTTCGAGCTACTCTCCAAACGGCACGCTTCGCTTTGACCTCGTGGAAGTGGAAGGCGTGCCAGAGCCTGCCAGCCTGATTGCGCTTGGCACGGGTCTGGTTGGGCTGCTGTCGCTCCGTCGGCGTCGGCGCTGATTTTGCCTGCCTCGCCATCCTTGCGGACACAGGGGGCGGCGCGATGCGTCGCCCCTTGCTCGTTTGTGCCCCTTCGCCTCCAGCAGGAAACGCGGTCTTTGGGGTAATAATTGTAGCGTATGAATTCGCTTCTGGTTCTGGCGGGTAGTTTGCTATTGTTTGCAGTCGCTTATCGGGTCTACGGGCGCTATCTGGCGACGAAGGTGTTCCCGCTGGATGATCGGCGTCCGACGCCAGCGCACACGCAACGCGACGGGCGCGATTTTGTGCCCGCGCCGCCGTTGATGGTATTCGGACACCATTTCGCCTCGATTGCAGGGCTGGGACCGCTGCTGGGTCCCGCGATTGCGATTATCTGGGGCTGGGTTCCTGCGCTACTGTGGATTGTGATAGGCTCCATTCTGGTGGGGGCGGTGCATGATCTGGGGTGTCTCTACAGTTCCATTCGCAATCGGGCGCGCACGGTGGCGGACCTGGCGCGGGATGTGGCGGGTCAGCAAGCGCGGATTCTGTTTCTGCTGTTCGGAATCTTCGCGATTGGGCTGGCGATGGGGGTGTTCGTGATTAACATCGCGAGCCTGTTCGCGCCTGGCAAGGAAGGCGTGCATGTTTCGGAAGCGGTATTGCCCAGCGCGATGCTGATTGTGCTGGCGCTGGCGATGGGGGTACTGTTCTATCGCTATCGGCTGCCGCTGGGCTGGATGACGGCAATCGGGGTGGTGTTGAGCCTCTATTTCGTGTGGCTGGGCGTGCGCATGCCGATTACCGCAATTGGCGGCTGGGAGCTGACCCCCGACCGCTGGACTTACTTGCTGTTGGTGTACGCTTTTATCGCGTCGGTATTGCCCGTGTGGCTGTTGTTGCAACCACGCGACTATTTGAACTCGTTCCAGCTCTTTCTGGGGATGGGCTTGCTGTTCGCGGGCGTGCTGGTGGGCGGTTTTGAGATCACCGCGCCTGCGGTGAACCTCTCGGCGAGCGGCTTGCCCCCGCTGTTCCCGATGCTGTTCATCACGATAGCATGCGGGGCGGTGTCGGGGTTTCACTCACTGGTGGCGTCTGGCACGACCTCGCGCCAGCTGGATAAGGAGTCACACGCCCTGCCCGTGGGCTATGGGGGCATGCTGACCGAGGGCGTGCTGGCGGTGCTGGCGCTGCTGGCGGTGGGGGCTGGACTGGGCACCGAGTGGGGCGCACGCTACAGCGACTGGCTCGCGGCGGGCAAGGGCGCGCTCAGCAACTTCGTGCAGGGTGCGGGCACGGTGGTGAGCGCGGTGGGTATCCCCCTCGATGTGGCAAAGGTGTTTGTGGCAACGGTGGCGGTGGGATTCGCCCTGACCACGCTGGACACGGGCGCGCGCCTGATTCGGTATAACCTGCAGGAGCTGGGGCGCGCCTGCAACCTGCGCTTTCTGGAGAACGCCTACCTCGCCACAGCACTGGCAGTGGGGCTGATTGGCTTTTTCGCATTACTCAAGGCGCCCGACCCCGTGACGGGACAGATGCGTTCGGTGGGGGCGATTTTATGGCAGCTGTTCGGCGCGTCGAATCAGTTGCTGGCAGGGCTGGCGCTGCTGGTGGTCACGCTCTACCTGCGCTCGCTGGGGCGCCCCACACTCCCCACCGCCATCCCGATGGTGTTTATGCTCGCCGCCACGCTGACCGCCCTGAGTCTCAGCCTGCGCGACTTCTGGAATCAGGGCAACTGGGTGCTGTTCGGGTTCACCATCGGGATATTAATGCTCGCGCTGTGGCTGGTGGTCGTGGGGGCGCGCCAGATGATAGGGCGCCTGCCTGCACCCCTGCCTGAGGAGGGGACTTGAAATTTAGCCACGCTAAAGGGTATATTATTGGAAAATGGAGACCCTAACGATGTCCCGAGCGCCGCGCAGGCAGGGGGCACACACCCCCACTGTGTTGATTGTCGGCAACCCGAATGTGGGCAAGAGCGTGCTGTTCCACCGCCTGACAGGGCGCTATGTTACAGTGTCCAACTATCCGGGCACGACGGTGGAGATTGAGCGCGGCACGATGCGCCACAAAGGGCATCGCTACACGGTCGTGGACGCGCCCGGACTCTATTCGCTGATGCCCATCACCGAAGAGGAGCGGGTTGCCCGACGGATGCTGTTCCATGAGCCGCCCGACCTGGTGTTGCATGTGGTGGACGCCAAGAACCTGTCTCGCTCGCTCTCGCTGACCCTGCAGCTGGTGGAAGCAGGGCTGGAGGTGGTGCTGGTGCTGAACATGATGGACGAGCTGGAGCGGGCAGGTCTCCAGATTGATACCGAGCGCCTTGCCCAGCAGCTGGGCATCCCCGTGGTTCCGACCGTTTGTGTGTCGGGCGAGGGCATCGAGGCGCTGAAGGAGCTGATTCATGAGCGTCTCTCCGCCCCCACTTACCTATCCGCCCGCGATTGAAAGCGCCATCGGGCAGATTGCTTCGCTCCTGCGCGGCGAATATGCGCTCGGCGAGCGAACCCTTGCCCTCTTGCTCCTGCAGGAAGACGCTGAAATCTGGGAACTGGTTCAACAACAGGAATCGCCCCACACCCTCCAGCGTATCCGGGCGATTGTGCGATCCCTGCAGAGCCAGCTGGAACAGCCTCTGGATTGGGCTATTGAACAGCAACGCCAGCAACTGAGCCAGCAGATTAGCCAGCAGGTGATGCAGATTAGCAAACCCACGCGCCCCAACACCCTCGCCGAATGGGTCGGCTGGCTCTGCATGAACCCGTGGACAGGCTTTCCTATTCTGGCGCTGGTGCTGTATTTCGGGCTTTATCAGTTTGTGGGGGTGTTCGGCGCGGGCACGGTCGTCGGCTGGATTGAGGAAGACCTGTTCGGGGCAATTATTAACCCTGCCGTGGAGTCGTTCGTGCGGGGCGTTATCCCCTGGGCGCCCCTGCAGGAGCTGCTGGTGGGCGAGTACGGCGTGTGGACGCTGGGGATGACCTACGCGATTGCGCTCATTTTACCGATTGTAACCTTCTTCTTTCTGGTGTTCGCGATTATGGAGGACACGGGCTACCTGCCGCGCCTCGCGATGCTGATAGACCGCGCGTTTAAGGCGCTGGGGCTGAATGGGCGCGCGGTGATCCCGATTGTGCTGGGATTCGGGTGCGACACGATGGCGACGGTCGTGACCCGCGTGCTGGAGACGCCGCGCGAGCGGATTTTGACCACCTTTTTGCTGACGCTGACCATTCCCTGCTCGGCGCAGCTGGGCGTGGTGATGGCGTTGCTGGCGCAATACCCGTATGGGCTGCTATTGTGGGCAGGAGTGCTGGTGAGCGTGTTTCTGGTAGCGGGCTGGATTGCGGCGCGGGTGCTACCAGGCACGCCGATGCCGTTTTATATGGAACTGCCCCCCATGCGCCTGCCGAGCCTGAGCAATGTGCTGCTCAAGACCTTCGCGCGGCTCCACTGGTACTTTCTGGAGGTGCTGCCCCTCTTCTTGCTGGCGAGCGTACTCATCTGGATTGGGCAGCTGACGGGGCTGTTTGAGCTGGCTCTGCGAGCGATTGCGCCCATCACCGCGCTGCTCGGCTTGCCAGAGCAGGCGAGTGTGGCGTTCCTGTTTGGCTTCTTCCGGCGCGATTACGGCGCGGCGGGCTTGTATGACCTGCAACAAGAGGGAGTTCTTACGGGCAATCAGGTGCTGGTAACCGCCGTGGTGCTGACCCTGTTTGTGCCCTGCGTGGCGCAGTTTCTGGTGACCATCAAAGAGCGCGGCTGGAAAACCGCGCTGGCGATGTTTGGGATTGCGCTGAGCGTGGCGGTGCTGGTGGGCTACCTCATGAACCTTCTCCTGCGTGCGCTGGGGGTGAACCTGGGATGACCTGCGGCATGTGCGGTCGTGAGATGACCGACGAGGGGATTCAGAAGGCGTGTCGGGGGTGCGCGGCGTTTGGGGGATGCCGACTGGTGAAATGCCCCTATTGCGGCTACGAGCAACCGCAACAGCCGGGGTGGCTCAAATGGCTGGTCGAGATGGCAAAGCGCAAGCAGGAGACGAAGCGGTGATGCCGCTGAGCGCGTTGAAGCATGGCGCCAGCGCCCGCGTGGTGCAGGTGGCACACGACTCGCAGGGGCACTGGCGCAAACTGAGCGCGCTGGGCATCGTACCCGGCGCAACCGTCCGCATGGTACAGCGTTTCCCCACCTTCGTGGTTCAGGTGGGCTATACGCTCGTCGCCATCGATAGCGAGTTAGCCTCGCAGGTGCAAGTGCAACTGGAGTAGCTTACCAGATGTCTTCCAGCGCGTCCCGAAGGAGTTGATAGGCGCCGACGATGCACGCGGCAGCCACGGCTAACGCAATCGCAGAAAGCATAGGCAACACCTCCCCTGAAGAGTTTTTCCAGAGGGGTTATTCCCATTGGGGAGGGGGTTGCCCTAAAGGGTTTTACGGGTTTTGCCCCTGCGAGTGGCACAGAAGCGCAATCAACGCCTTTTGCGTGTGCAGGCGGTTTTCTGCCTGATCCCACACGGCGGATTGGGGTCCGTCCAGCACGGCGTCGGTGATTTCTTCGCCCCGCCGCGCGGGCAGACAGTGAAGCACAATCGCGTCGGGCAGGGCGTGGCGCATCAGCGCCTCGTTCACCTGAAACGGCGCAAATTGCCGCATGCGAATCTCGCGCTCCGTTTCATAGCCCATCGAGACCCATACATCCGTGTAGACCACATCCGCGCCCGCGACGGCTTCCTCAGGGTCGTGCGTCAGATAGACGGAACCCCACGCGCGCGCCTGTTGCAACACCTGGGGGTTGGGTTCGTAGCCTTCGGGTGTGGCGATGCGCACGCTGTGCCCCAGCAGCGCGCTCAGCAGCATAAAGCTGTGGCACACATTATTGCCGTCGCCTACCCACGCAACGGTCAGGGGGCGGTTGCCTTTATGCTCTTCAATCGTCATCCAGTCGGCGAGCGCCTGGCAGGGATGCTCATGATCGCTCAGGGCGTTAATCACAGGCACGCCAGCGAACTGTGCCAGCTCGTGAAGGACGGAATGGTGGAACACGCGAGCGATGACTCCCTGCACCCAGCGCCCCAGATTGCGGGCGATGTCCATCACCGCCTCGCGCTTGCCCATCTGAATGTCGTTCTGAGTGAGGTAGACGCCGTGCGCGCCCATCTGGTACAGCCCGACTTCCAGCGTGACGCGCGTGCGGAGGGAAGGCTTCTCAAAAATCAGCGCGAACGCCGTAGGGCGCTCGAACCGAAACAGCTCGATGCCCTGACGGGTGGCGCGTTTCATCGCATGGGCGAGGTCTAACACCGCGCGCGCCGTTTTCGGGTTCAAATCGGTAATAGAAAGATAATGCCGCGGCGGCTGGTTCGTCTGCCATGCCTGCAACGCTTGCTCCCATGTCATGCGCGATAGGATACCCCAACACCAAGTGTTTTGCCGTCAGAATTTGCGCCTGCGCCGCGCAGGGGGTATACTTACTCACCAGTCAGGAGGTTAGAGCGATGCCGAAAATCGAGAAAAGCGTGCAGGTGAATGCGCCTGTTGAAAAGGTATTTGAAGTGCTCCAACAGACCGAAGCGTTCCCCCAGTTTCTGCCCCATGTGAAGGCGGTGTCGGTGGTGGAAAATGCGCCGCCCGATGTGGTGCTGGACTGGGTGGTGATTGCGCCCGGTGTGGGCATGGAGGTGCGCTGGCGCTCGCGCCACACGGTCGACGAAGCCGCGCGCACGGTGAGCGTCAAGCCAGAGGGCGACGCGCTGGTGCAACTGCGCGGCGCGTGGCGCGTAGACCCCGCTGAGAACGGGAGCCAGCTCACCGCCACTCTGGACTACGAAGCCAAAGTGCCCCCCATGTTTGCCGGGATTGCCCAGAAGGCTGTGGACGAGATTATCACGGGCTGGCTGAACGGGTTCAAAGCCAGAGCGGAGGGCTAACCGATGGCGCGTGTGGAGCTGGAGCAGGTCATTCACGCCCCTGTAGAGGTGGTGTACGCCGTCGCAAAAGATGTGGAAGCGTTCCCTCAGTTTATGCCCGATGTGAAGTCGGTGCGGGTGCTGGAACGCTCGGAAGACGGCTCCCGCACGCTCACCGAATGGGTCGCCTACGCCTCCCAGCTCAAACTGCAGGTCAAGTGGGTTGAAGAAGACCTCTGGAACGATCAGGAGCGCACATGCCATTTCCGTCAGGCGAAGGGCGACTACGACCAGATGGAGGGCGTGTGGCGCTTTGAACCGCATCCGGAGGGCACGCTGTTCAAGTGCGTGCTGGATTACGAGCTGCGGGTGCCCCTGCTGGGCGCAATTGTGCAGAAGGTGGTGCATCACCTCGTACAACAGAATCTGAAGGGGATTATGGAGGGCATTAAGCAGCGGGCGGAGGCGGTGGCGCGTGGCGCCTGAACCTCTCAAGGCTCTGCTACAGGCGGTTGCAGAAGGCAGGGTTTCCCCAGAGCAGGCGCTGGAGCAGCTCCGCCTGTTGCCCTACGAGTCGGTGGAGTTTGCCCGAATCGACCACCATCGTGCCCTGCGTAAAGGGTTCCCTGAAGTGGTGTTCTGTACGGGCAAGACGCCCGAACAGGTGGCGGAGATTGTGGCGCGGCTTGTGCCCCATGGGCGCGTGCTGGCAACCCGTGCCACGCTGGAACAGTATGAAGCCGTGCGCCAGCGCGTGCCAGAAGCCGTCTATCACCCTGAAGCGCGCGCCATTCGCGTGGGCGAGTTTCCCGAAGCGCCCGAAACGCCCTACGGCGTGGTGGTTTCGGCAGGCACGGCGGATATCCCCGTCGCGGAAGAGGCGGCGCTCACGGCGCGCATGATGGGCGTTGCGGTGCGCACGCTGTACGATGTCGGCGTGGCGGGTCTCCACCGCCTGCTGGAACATCTGCCGATGCTCATGGAGGCGCGAGCGATTGTGGTCGTCGCGGGCATGGAGGGCGCGCTGCCCAGTGTCGTGGGAGGACTGGTTCCATGCCCCGTGATTGCTGTGCCCACCAGCGTGGGGTATGGGGCGCATTTCGGCGGGCTGGCGCCGTTGCTGACCATGCTCAACACTTGCGCGCCGGGCGTGAGCGTGGTCAACATCGATAACGGCTTCGGGGCGGGCTACTGCCTCGCGCTGATAGTGAAGCAACATTAAAAAGCTTCAGCGGGTATCCTCATGCCGTGCAGGCGGACTTGTTTGGTGAAGTTCCCCAGACGGCGCTGCCGTTAGCCACGCGCATGCGCCCCCGCACGCTCGAGGAGTTCGTGGGGCAGACCCACCTACTCGCGCCCGGCATGCCCCTGCGTCAGGCGATCGAGCAGGGCACGCTCGGCTCGGTGATTTTGTGGGCGCCGCCGGGCTGCGGCAAAACCAGCCTCGCCTACCTGATTGCACACTACTCCAACGCCTTCGTGGAGAGCCACAGCGCGGTCTCTATCGGGGTGAGCGAGATTCGCAAAATAGCCGAGCGCGCCCGCCAGCGGCGACGCACCACCGGGCAACCCACCCTGCTCCTGCTGGACGAGATTCACCATTTCAACCGCACTCAGCAGGACGCGCTGCTGGGCTATCTGGAGGATGGCACTTTCACCCTCGTCGGCGCCACGACCGAGAACCCCTTCTTTATCCTCTCCAACGCTTTGCTCTCGCGAGCGCGGGTGCTGACCCTCAAACCCCTCAGCGAAGAGGAGCTGGGCATTCTGATTGACCGCGCCTTGCAAGATGAGGAACGCGGGCTGGGCGCACGCCATCTGCAACTCGCCCCCGACGCCAGAGCGCATCTCATCCGCACGGCGAACGGGGACGCACGGCTCGCGCTGAATGTGCTGGAAAGCGCCGCCCTGCAAACCCCTGAAGGCGGCACGATTACGCTGGAAGTGATTGAGCAGCTCCTGCAGAAGCCGTTTGTGCGCTATGACCAGCAGGGCGACTATCACTACGACACCATCTCAGCGTTTATCAAGTCGGTGCGGGGTTCCGACCCCGACGCCGCGCTCCACTATCTGGCGCGGATGCTGGAGGCAGGCGAAGACCCGCGTTTCATTATGCGCCGCCTGCTGATTTTAGCCAGCGAGGATGTGGGGAACGCGAACCCGCTGGGGCTGGTGGTGGCGTCGGCAGGGGCGCAGGCGGTGGAGCGTGTCGGCATGCCCGAAGCCCAGATCATACTGGCGCATGTAACAACCTACCTCGCCGCCAGCCCGAAAAGCAACGCCAGTTATGTGGCGCTGCAGCGCGCCCTGCACGATGTGCGCACCCTGCCGCTGACGCCCATCCCGATGCACCTGCGGAATGCGCCCCACCCTGGGTTGAAAGCGCTGGGGCACGGCGAGGGCTATCTCTACCCGCACGACTTCCCCGAAGGCTGGGTAGAGCAAACCTATATACCCGAAGGCGACTGGAACCTGCCCTACTACGAGCCGACGGAACACGGACACGAAGCCCGAATCCGCGCCTTTCTGGAGCGCTTGAAAAAGCGTGAGCCTTCGGACGGTTAAGGCATGCTCTGAGGCGGCTTGCTGTTTTCTACCCAGTGAACCACTGCTTGCCCCAGCGCCACCAGCATCAAGCCGAACCCTGCCAGCACCTGAAGCCAGTTGCCCAGCTGCAGCTCCGAATAGGTGTAGGTTGCAAAGTAAATTGCCAGCGCCACCAGCAGAACCGAAACAGTCCACGCGGGAGGATGACGCTGTCCCATCCCCACAGCGCTCACGCCACACAACAACCCCACAAACACCCACGCCACCTGATCCACATGTCCCAGTTCCCCCAGCGGCGCGCCAAACCAGGTGCCAAGCGACTTGCTCAAAAAGTAGAGGCTCAGCCCGTAGGCAAACAGGATGAGCAGGCGGTGGCGAATCGGCGGCACGAAAAAGCCAATTCCTATCAGGAGCGTAATCAACAGGGCATGGCGGCGAAAGAGGGGCACTTCCTGCAAGAAGTAAGCCGTGATAACACCCGCGATTGCCGTCAACAGGGGGAGCCAGCGGAACCGCCACGCATCCGAGCGCAGGAAAGCCTCTCTCATACGGGCGTGTGCAGGTCGCTCAGGCGCTGCTCCAGCACCTGAAGCGCGGCGCGTGCCATCTCGATCTGGGCGCGAACCGATTCGGGCGCCGTGCCCCCATAGCTGGTACGGGCACGCATGGACGCTTCGGGCGACAGCACTTCCAGAACATCCGGGTCAAAAAGCGGCGAAAACTTTCGCAGAAACTCCAAATCCACTGCCTCCAGCCCAATCCCTTGCTGAATGCAGGCGCGCACCACCTGTCCCACCAGATGGTGCGCCTCCCGAAACGGCATGCCCTTGCGTACCAGATAGTCTGCGAGGTCCGTGGCAGTGGAGAAGTCGCCCTGCAGCGCCTCCCGCATGCGCGCGGTGTTCCACTCGGCAGTCTCCAGCATCGCGCTCATCAGGCGCACTGAGGGCAACAGGATGTCCACCGTCTGGAACAGGAGGGTCTTGTCGTCCTGCAGGTCGCGATTATAGGTCAGTGGCAACGCTTTGAGCAACGCCAGCATCCCGGTGAGATTCCCGATTGCCAGGGCGCTCCGCCCGCGAATCAGCTCCGCAATATCGGGGTTTTTCTTCTGGGGCATCATGCTGCTGCCAGTGGTGTACGAGTCTGCCAGTTCCACGAAGCCGTATTCGGGCGTGCTCCAGAGAATGAGCTCCTGTGCCAGCCGACTCAGGTGGAGCATCGTCATGGCACCTACAAACAGGAACTCCGCCACGAAATCGCGGTCGGAAACGGCGTCCATACTGTTCGGGGTGGGCATGTGGAAGCCCAGTTCGTTTGCGGTCAGCTCCCGGTCAATGGGGAACGAGGTGCCCGCGAGCGCGCCTGAGCCGAGCGGGCAGAGGTTCATGCGCTGGGTCGCCTGATAGAGCCGCTCCATATCGCGCAGGAACGCCCAGCAATGCGCCATCATATGATGCCCCAGCGAGACAGGTTGCGCATGCTGTTGATGGGTAAGCCCCGGAAGCAGAGTTTCGGTATGCTCTTCGGCGATTTCCATCAGGGTTTCGCAGAGCCAGTAGAGGTGGTTCGCCAGCTTGAGCGCCATCTCGCGGAGCCAGAGGCGCAGGTCGGTGGCGACCAGATCATTTCGGCTGCGCCCAGTATGCAGTTTGCCCGCCAGAGCGCCCACCTTTTCGTAAAGGCGTTGTTCGATGGCGGTGTGGATATCTTCCGTTTCGGCACTGGGCATCCACCTGCCGTTTGCAATTTCGTCATGGATTTCCAGCAGGGCGCTAATCAGGGTATTTGCCTCGTGCGTGCTGATAATCCCCTTGATGCCAAGCATGCGCACATGCACAAGGCTGGTCTCGATGTCCTGTTTCCAGAGCCGAATATCCACAGGCAGCGAATGGGAGTAAGCGAATGCATCGGGCGCTAACTCCTCTTCAAAGCGCCCGCCCCACATCTGATGGTGTCCGTGATGTTCCATCGCTCGAGGGGGATTATACCTGAGAAGCAGCTGGCAGTCGCCTGCTACCGATAATCCCCAATCAACACAAACGCCGACCAGTAGTACGGGTCGCTATACTGCTTGCTCCGCAACAACCCCAACTGCGCCAAACGCAACGCCTCATCCTTCGGCACGCCCTTCACATACTGCCCATAAAACGCCCCCATCAACGCCGCCGTACTCGCATCACTCACCGCCCATAAACTCGCCCCCACGCTCCGACTCCCAGCAAACAAAAACGCCCGCGCCAGCCCGTACATCCCCTCATACCGACGCAACACCCCCACCCCCGTCTCACACGCCGACAACATCACAATATCCGCCGCCAGCCGCCACGAACCCAGC
>OGCH01000074.1_pt1 | contig 67112 bp, 5 predicted proteins | sample 1570111 | NCBI WGS metagenome assembly OGCH01 (sample SAMN03436243, study PRJEB24508) | hot springs metagenome | biome: Desert Springs; feature: Hot Springs; material: Water | place: USA: Great Boiling Spring, Nevada | collected 2008-12-01 | depth 0 m m | reverse complement strand
GAAAAATAAAATTAGGACTGTTACCCAAATAATTACCTTTGTCATCATTTCTGTTGTACTTTTTATTTCAACAATAATTGCAGAAAAAATAAATGTTTCTGCTGAGATAAAGAATTTAAAAAGTAAGGATATGAACAAAAAACTTACTGCGATTTATAAACTTGGTAAGGCAAATGATAGACGTGCTACATCTGAACTAATAAAAGAATTGAAAACTCAAAGAAAACAAAATTGGTATATCAGGTCAAAAATAATAGAAGCGCTTGGTAACACAAAAGATGACTTAGCAGTAGATGAAATTGAATCAGTGTTAAAAAGTGAAGAAGAAGATATTTCATTGAAATCTATAGCAATAATTTCTCTTGCTAACATTGCAACAGAAAAAGCGATTACAATTTTGATTGATATTTTAAATAACGAAAAAGAAGAAATATCTTTGCGTTTAGAAGCTCTTGAAGGTTTAAGTAGAATCAAAGATGAGAAGATTACTTTTGACATACTTGTTAAGGCAACAGATGACACAAATCCTATTATACGCAAAACTGCTGTTGGTCTTTTATGGCATAACTATTATTCAACAAAAAAAGAACAAATAACATCTATTTTAAAAAAAATGTTAAATGATAATAACAAAGAAGTAGCAGAATCTGTTAGACAAATGTTAGAGTTTTAACTAAAAGTAATAAATTTTATGGCATTATATAAACAAAAAATATCATTTATGATTGGAAAAAATTATTCCTGTTTACATTTTTATTTTTTGAAAAGAAAATTGTGCTGGATGATGTTTTTTGTCTTTATCTTTACACTTTATATTAATTTACATGCTGACTACTGGTGGGGCAATAGATATAATCTCTACGAATTACGTGGTGTTGAAGGGCTTGACAGAAGTTTTGAGCATACGACCGACATAGCCGCTATAAGGTTTACTGCTCAGGTATCTTCTTATGTAGTAGCAGCGAGATTTATGATGACTCAAGATTTGGCAATGACTATTGAATGGAGTATTTGTCCAGATGATGGTTCCGGTAAACCATCAACTTCAACACCATACGGGGTAGCTACTGCTGCATATGATACTGCAGATGGTCAATTTTGGCTTGGTGGTCCAATTACTTGTGATACTATGTTAGAAGCAGGGAACCAGTATTGGTTGTGTGTCAGACAAATTGCGGGGACTATGGACACCGACCATAAACTTTTAGGTGGTTATCCTCATCTTAAGTTTTATCCTAATGATACGGTAGATGATTTAGATAATCCTGTGGACCAGGATACAGACATTCATCTTGGGTATAAATTTTGGGATACAGATGCAGCAGGTGGTGGTCAATGGGTGCAGAGAGATTTTACTCCGCTATTTTTTATCCAATATAGTAATGGTGCCTACCAGGGGATACCATATGCTTGTCTTTATACACGAAGTACTGCAGCAGAAAGTGATGTTACAAGATACGGACTTTTAGTACATAGGTCAATTTATGGTAACAATTACAGAGTTTCACAAAGGTTTACTCCTGATAGAGAGTTAAAAGTGAACAAGTTAAAGATAACCTGTATGAGAGTTGGTACTCCTGCTGATTCGTTATATTTTAAAATAACTCGTGTTAGTGATGGTGTAGTTATTGTTGATACAACTACTGTGGTCAGCAGTCTGCCATCTGCCAGTGTATGGTATGAAATAGAAACAGCATTTTTTGATGGTGCAGTGTTAAGTCCTGGGACAGAGTATCGTATTGAATTTTTTTCTCCCGGTGCAGATAGTGCAAATTATTGGAGAGTTTTAACAATGGGAACATCTGGTTCAGGTAATCCTAACACAAATGCAAGTACGCCTGGTGCACCATATGATATACTTTCTTTTGATTCAAACAGTGGAAGAATGCAGTATATGACTGATGGAGTCAACTGGTTGAACGAGACTGTATCGCCTGCAGCAACGGTTACCCAAGGAAATACATCTGTTCCCGGGTTTGTAGACATTAATTTCGCACTTTATTGTGATAATACACCACCAACTTTTGCTATCACTCAACCTAACCCTTCTGAGATAACTTGGCGGAAATCACTTCCTGCAATTGAAGGAACTGCAAGTGATAATAACAGGGTTCATTCTACAAAAGGTATGTGGTTGTTTATAAGAGATGATACTTTTAACAAATATTGGACAGGTAGTGGTTGGGCTGATTATACTGGCGTAGAAGAGAATAGTTTAACCAACTGGGTTTCTACTGGTGTTATAGCAGGAAACTGGAGTTATAATATGACCTGGAATCATGATAGAAAGTATACAATTTTTGCCCGTGCAATGGATTCTGCCTGGAATTACTCTGTTTCTACACAAACAGTAGTGTTTTATTTTGACTTATATCAAGAAGGACCGCCAGAAAGACCTGATTCTAGATGTACCGTTCCTTCAGGAAATTTATTAGGGGACACACCATATCCTTTTACTGGAGATATTAGTGAAATTAGAGGAACAGCAAGAGATAACGATCGTGGAACAATACAATTTGTTCGCTGGCTATTATGGCGTGAAGATGGTTGGTGGTGGGATGGTACTTCATGGCAGTCACCAGCATCTTTCCCAACAGACCCGACAAACTGGTTGACTGCTTTAAGGACACCAAAAGGTACAGGACCAACTAATCCTTATGCTGATATTGATTGGTATAATGCTACACTTGTTCCACCGCGCACAGAAATGACAGATGGTACTACATATTATATTGCATCTCGTGCTGAAGATGCAGTAAAAAACGCAGATGGTGCGTGGGATTCTAATCTTGAAGTGGATATTTCAACAATAGCCTTCCGTTGGGATTCAGGGATACCGTATTCTACTTTTACTTATCCAACAGGAGGTACACCGAGCAATCCAACATTGATACCTGCTTCTCCTCCACCGTTTACTGGTGAGATGAGTGATTCGCTATCAGGTATTGATGATTACGATCCGACACTTGGTGCAGCGGTACAAGTCGCTGTTCAACGTCTTTCAGACGGGTTTTATTGGACAGGTTCAGATTTTACTGACACAGGTGGTGTCCCAAGTTGGCGTGATGCTGATTATGTATGGCAATCTTCTTGGTCATGGCAGTTCCCTGCGACATTATCCAGTGGTAGATATTTGTTATTATGTCGTGCAAGAGATAAAGCAAAAAATATTCAAAATGTGTTTAATATATGGCAATCATCGCAAACAGTAGAAGTTGATGCTGACGCACCTGTGACCGCTATAACTTTACCATCTGTGCATAATAGATACTACAAAGAAATGCCCACTATTTCAGGAACTGCTTCAGATAACAAACAAGGTCTTGCAATATATGTTCGTATAACAGACCTTACTCAAGGTGCAACTTATTGGTCAAGCACGCTTAACAGCTGGGTTGATTATTCAACATGGAATTATGTATCTTGGAGTTCACCTTGGACATTTAGCGGTGTTAATTTTATAGCAAACCATAAATATCGTGTTGAATGTTATGGAGTAGATGCTGCGGGGAATGTTGAGTCACTTCCTGCTGAGCCGCCTACTACAAGATCAAAAGAATTTTATTTTGATCCAACAAAACCTGTTTCAGCTGTTACAGTTCCTACTGACGGGCTTATAACAAATTCTATCTCAGTAATACAAGGAACTTCTAACAATGATAGAAAACCAGCAGTTGAAGAAGAAGCAGGTATGCATGACGATCTCGGGATACAAGTGCAGGTGACACGAAGCGATGACGGTCTTGCATGGAATCAGAGTGCAGGGACCTGGGATGGTGATATAACTGCTGAGACATCCTGGAATACAGCATCAAAAATAGGTGGTGTATGGACAAGTTGGGAGTGGACACCAGCAGCAGGGATGTTTGACTTAGGTGCTGATACATTTAGAATCTTTAGAATACGTTCTCGTGCACGAGATAAAGCATACAATAGATATGATGTAATGGAAGGAAACCGCGAGTTTAATGTTATTGGAGATTACCCTGGTAGTTATGTAACAGTGGTATATGACCCGACAGCACCGCAGTCACTTATTCAATATCCAGGTGTAGGTGATACAAGGTTAAAGATTGATACATTGTTCACAATTTCTGGAACAGCGCAAGACAATTTTAGGCAGAGGGAAACAGCGGGTATTGAGTTTAACATCTGGCGTGTAGGATCGTCATATTTCTATAACGGTACCACATGGCAAGATGCAGGTTCTGTTGATGCTGCACAGAATCAATGGGTTCCTATTGAAAACTTTACTGATTACAGTTATACATTTTATACGGTAACATTTTCTTCTGATGCTGCAAGATGGGAGATAAGAATTTCGTCTGAAATGTTCACTGATGGGCAACAATATCAGGTTCGTTGTCGTGCACGAGATGCTGCTGGAAATTATGATATTGTTTTATCAACAAGAACATTTACTTGTGATAGAACACCGCCAGTTGCAAGTATTAGCTTACCACCAAACAATTCATACAGAAATGATACTTCATTAACTACAATATCAGGTACTTGTACAGCACCGCCTGATATGCCTGCAAGTGTTGATTATTTGAAATTCAAGATCTTTTATACCACCGGTGGACCGGATTCTACATTCTTCTGGCAGCATATTTCTGCAACAGAAGGTCAGTGGACAAAGACAGACCCTGGCTGGCAGGTTGTGTCAAACCTTGATGGTGCATCACCGCAGAATTGGTATTATACTAATTCAGCACTTACATTCCCAACTGACCACAGGATAAATATTGACTTACAGGCGACTGATAAAGCAGGGAATCAGCAAACATTTAATTACGGTTTCTGGTATGATGTAACAAAACCAACAACTTCAATTACAATGCCGTATCAGGCAGTCCATACCGCACTGCCGACAATATCCGGGTATGCAGGTGATATGACTGCTGGGTTTACTGCAGTAGACGGTGACGATTCAGTTCAGATTCGTATTGCATCTTCTGCTGCCACAGGGTTTGATAGATACTGGACAGGCACACCTGGGGTATGGACCTCTGACCCGAACACATGGCTTAACGCTGAAGAATACACACTTTCGCCAGATAACAACACGATTCTATGGAAACGTTGGACATTACCTGCTTGGGAGCCGGATGTGGATTACCAGATTCATGTTCGTGCAAAGGATAGATCAGGACCGAATGCACAGTATTCCGCTGTATATTCAACAAGAACTTTCAGGATAGATAATGTAGGTCCGGAAACAGCCATACAGAAACCTTCTGCTGATGAAAGAAAACTGAATTATAACTATTGGTCAGGGGCGACTTTAGCAACTATTTCAGGTACTGCAAAAGATACTTCAAGCAACCTTGATAAAGTAGAGCTAATGATTCGTGATTTAACCCGTGGGACAACTTACTGGTCAGCATTTTTGAACCAATGGGTTGACTATAGTACTTATGGTGTTTATGCTACTTTACCTTCTGTAGGACCACCTGGGACTGACCTTAACTGGTATTACGCAATGCCAATAGGAGAACTAACAAGCGGACATAAGTATGAAATTACAGCACGTGCGTATGATTTTCCTGGAAATATTGATACTACGCCACATACAAGAACAAATGTATTGGTTGATTTCACGAGGCCTGAATCAGTAGTAAATTTGCCATTAGAAAACCAAATTGTAAAACCTGGTTTCATTACAATAACAGGTACTGCAACAGACCCGGTAGACCCGTCAGGTAATCGTAGTGGTTTGTATTCCTTAAAAATACGATTGATAAAAACTTCTCCACCGCCTATACAGTACTGGTGGAACCCGGGAACAGGACTTGGCTGGCAGGCAGACCCGCCGTCATCACCGGACCTGTATCCTGATGTTCCTTCAGAAGACTGGATTGAGGATCCGCCTGGGTCAGGAATATACAGATGGTCATATGATTTTACTGGTTCTTGGACAGACAATGCTGCATATACTGTAGAGATCTATGCCCGTGATGATTCTCGTGATCCAACAGAAACTGCAGGAACTGGTAATACAAATTGGTCGCCGTTAAGAACCTTCTATTATGATGAAACCCCACCAAGGTCAAGAGTTACAAATGTCTCTGATTATATGAAAACATTACCTACAATATCAGGCACTGCTGATGACGATTTAAGCACTTATGGTTTACGTCGTGTTGAAGCAGTTAAAATCAATATCCAGCGTCTTGAACCTACGCCGGTAAGAGTGTGGGATGGTGACAGCTGGGTAGACAATCCATCAGATCCGTATGCAGATATATATTGGCGTGAATGTTATTTTGTTGGTGCATCAAGTGGTATTTTTACCTATCCTGCAGGAAGTGATATAATACCTTCTTGGGAACACGGACATAAGTATCAGATTATTACAAAAGCAATTGATAGAGCAGGGAATTATCAAGTAGTGTTAAATACAATAACATTTATCTATGATGTATACCAATCGCCACCTGATGAAGCACCGGATACACTTATTTTGAACCCAGCAAATGATTTTCATACAAACAACACTGCTACACTTAATACAATTTCAGGTACTGCGTATGACAACCCACCTGTAGGTAAAGTAAAAACTGTAAGATTTCTTATGTATAAGTTTGTAGAAGGGACAACATATTATTGGGGTGGAGTTACTTGGGTTGCAGGCGAATTGCCACCGTTAGCAAACTGGATTTCAGCAGACCCTACTGACGGAAGTTTTGATTTCTATCAAGAAGGATGGTTTTATGACGCATACTCTCGTGGTGTTGACTGGACACCCAACATCATACATTATATTACTGCAAGAACACAAGACCAAGCGGGTAACTGGGAACAACAACCTGGATATAAATCTGAAAATTCAACATACACTTTTGTCTATGATACATTAAGACCTACTGCAACTATAACTTATCCTGCAAACAACGGTTATATTTCACAGACAGGTAAGATCCAAGGAACTGCTGCGGATACTTATCCTGGTAAGATTGACAACCCTGCTTTTGTTCAAGTAAGAATAAGAGATTTAGCGTATCCAAGTACATATTATGTTTCACCAAACTGGGTTGAAATATCACCTGATGATGCATGGAATGAGGTTTCATATTTAAGTCCGTCTGGTACATACTGGATATTAAATGATACACCATGGGAAGATGGTAAAACATACGAGATAAATGTTAAATGTCGTGATAAAGCAGGTAACTGGCAGTTGGTATATTCCACTGCAACAAATGTTAAAGCTGACTTTACAGCACCTGTTTCAACTATCACGGTACCTGCTAATGATGCTGAATATTTCACGGATACGTTACCAACAATTTCTGGTACATTTACTGACGCACCGCCTGGTAGAGTAGGTTCTGTAAAAATACAAATTAAATGTATAGATACAGCAAGTTCATTGTATAACAAATATTGGTCAAAACCTTCTGGTGAAAGTGGTACACTAGATGATTGGGTTACAACACCGGTTTGGCTTGATACAAACTTGATCTATCCTACATCAACCTGGTGGTATGACGCAACAGGTATAGTATGGGATGCAACAGTTGCTGGTATAAACTATGCTATATTCTGTTATGCAATTGATGAAGCATTTAATGAGCAAACACCATCTGTACAACATAATTTCAAAATACGTGTAACTGCGCCACAAACAAATATTACAAAACCTGCTTTAGGTGACCCATATTATCCAACAAACCTTTCTTATTGGACACCGAACCAAATTGAAGGGACAAGAAATGCTTATACAGCAGAAGTATATGTTTCTATAAGAGAAGAGAAGACAGGGTATTATTGGTATGGTTCATCATTTTCAGCACCTGCTGATGTTGAGTACTGGCTTGATACAGACGAGTATGCGTCAGGCGTCTGGCGGTATGTGTTTACTACAAATCCATGGGTTGATGGTTCTTCTTATACTATAAGAAGCCGTGGTTTTGGCCCTGCAGGGTGGGAAGAAGCATATTATACTTTACCATCAAGAAAGTTTTTGTATGATGTTACAGAACCGCAGACAGGTGTTGTATTACCTGAAAATACAAAATATTATCAAACATTAACAACTATTTCAGGGACAGCAGTTGATCCACTTCCTACAGAAGGACTCGCAAGTGGTATTTCAGAAGTAAAAGTTGCTATAAGAAAACAAGAAGGTAGTGATTATTACTATTGGTCTGTTTTAGAATCAAGTTGGGTTTTAGGAGGACTTACACCTGTTGAAGTAAACTTTAACACAACAACACTTGCAGGTGGTGTTTGGTGGATAAATATTTCATCACCAATATGGCAGGATGGTAAACAATATAGAATTTACGCAAGGGCAAAAGATAAAACTGATACAGGAAACTTAAGTAACATTGTGTTTAACGACTTTATTTTTGATATATCGTCACCTACTGCAAGAATAACTACATTAATTCATGAAGGTGTTTACTCCTCTTTGACACAAATCACGGGGACAGCGGTTGATCCTGTAGGTGTTGGTGGTAATGCAGGTTTATTAGATAAAGTTCAAGTTCATATTGAACGTCCAGCACAAGGTGGTTATCCTTTAAGATACTGGTATGCAGCTGAGTCAAGATGGGATGCTTCACAACCAAAAGAAGCAGAAATTTATTGGGGGGCTGCTACAATACATCTACATAATGTATCTGCATCATCGTGGACGTTTACAAACTTACCTTCTGCTTCAGACTGGACACATAACTTTATCTATATAATTCGTTGTCGTGCAAAAGACCAAGCACTGCCGGTTGGTAACACGCAACATATATTCATTGTTGCTGAGTCATCATTTACAATAATTTGGGATAACCAACCACCAATTGTGTCTATTACATCATATGAAGATCCTGATGGTAATGGAAAAGTTAATCCTGGCAGTGATGGTTGGTTAATCCAAGGTCAAGCTGTTGATACACCTGCAGGTATTCCAAATGTAGCTAATATAAGATTAAAATTATTGCGTCTTGAAGGAGAGACAAGTTATTACTGGACAGGTACTGCATGGACCACCACTGAAGCAGAATTTACTCCTGACAGTTATATTTCACCCAACTGGGATTATACATTTACTGATTTAACACAACTTGTTTCAGACAGAATTTATAAGATTTATGTTCGTGCGATAGATGATGCAATACCGCCAAATGTTGGTTCTTTTGGTGTACCAGTTGAAGTAATAATTGATACAACACCGCCTACTTCAAAACCTACATATCCAAAAGATGGTGGTTATTATCGTAGTGCTGCATTAACAACAATCTCAGGTACTGCTAATGGTGATCTTGCAGGGTTAGATTATGTCCGTGTTAAAGTTGACCAGTTGACACCAATTTATATTGATGGTATAGTTCCTTGGCATCAAGCACAAGTTGGTGTTGGTTCAGGGACACAGATATGGTTCTCAACATGGGTTCCTACAGGTGGTTGGGTTTCAGGAAGACAATACAGGGTTTATGTAGAAGCAACGGATCTTGCTGGTAATGTTCAAACAGTTTTATCTTCAGCTACATTTACTGTTGACGATACAATACCTTCATTAACAATAACTCAACCTGAAAACTTATCTTTCTGGAATACTTTGTTAACAATTTCAGGTACTGCAACAGATGATGTATCTTCTATATCTACAATAACTGTTGCAATAGAAAAATTAACTGCGCCTGTAGGTTGGTGGAACGGGACTGATTTTGGTGCGTCTTCAAGGATAGATTTTGTAGCAAGCACTGATACATTGCCAACATGGACATACTCAGGTTTTGGAAGTGCACTTTTGGATAATAACCAATATCGTATTTATGTAAAAGCAATAGATATTGCTGGAAATGAAACTGCAGACAACATTGTAACAATAACAATTGATACTACAACACCAACTTCTTATATTTCATATCCTGAAGATGGTAAATTTTATCCGTCAGTAAGTTCAGTTATTGGTACATCCTCTGATCCTAATGAAAACGGTTCCCGTGTTAATAGGGTAAGAGTTTGGGTTTATGATGTTACAGAAACGAAGTATTTTAACTTTGAAACAAATCTCTGGCAGTCAGAAGAAACATATAAGGATGTTGACTATGCACCTGCTCAACCTTTAAGTTATTCTATTGACCTTCAAGCGGTTTCTTGGCAGGAACCTCATCAATACAGAATCTATATAAAATCTCGTGATAGAGCATTGAAATCAAACGATCCTGCATATACAGGTAACTGGCAAGCAGGTACTGACGGTATCGCTGGTGCAACAGTTGTTGAGTTTAAAATTGACAGAACTACACCTACCGCCGCTATAACTCTACCTACTCCGACAATACCCGAGTATTACCGTAATTATAATTCAATACCAACAATTTCAGGTACTGCTTATGATGGAACCGCTGGTGTAAGAAAAGTATGGGTTATATTGAAAGATAAAACCTTAGGTTATTACTGGAATGGTTTATACACAGGTACAGGTGCTGATTGGACCGATACAATACAAAGAATCCTTATTTATGAAAATCCATCGCCTACACCAGGTGAAATAATATGGTTCTCAAGTATCACTACACTTACGACAAACAGGGATTACCATCTATGGGTAGAAGTTGAGGATGCTGCCGGGAATAAATTGTTGGTTTCTGATACTGATATAGGTAGTAATGTTGGCGGTGTACACTTCAAGTTTGACAACCGCGCTCCCGTAAGTTATCTTTCTTTACCACAACCTGACAGTTACTTTAACACAGCACTTACACTAATCTCAGGAACCGTTATAGATGATAATTTGTCAGCAGGTAGTGGTGTAAGCCAGATGAGGTTAAAGATAACACGAGTTGATGCAAACGGTACAACATGGTATTTCACAGCGCCTGGGTGGTCAGATGTAGGTCCTGCCGCTGAGATTATCATTACACCTGTTTTAATAAGTGAAGCACAAAAGTTATACGAATGGCAATACGATTTCACAGATTGGGTTGATAATTACAAGTATATTTTCCATGTAAAATCAAGAGATAACACTCACTTGACCACACCAACTCCTAACTGGGAAGAAGAAAAATCTTTTGTTGCATATTTTGATACTACAAGACCAACATCTCGTGTTACAAGACCGCCGTTGTCAGCAGCTGGTTACGATCAAGCAATAGCAACAATTTCAGGTACTGCAGAAGATTTGAATTTGTATGCAAGCAAAGTTGATAAGATTGAAGTTGCAATAAAGAGGTTATCAGACGGTTTATGGTGGGGTGGATGGAGTAATCCTTCATGGGTTTCATCAGCAGAACATATATGGTCAACTGCTACTATAATAGATGTTTGGATATCTTCAGTAAACTGGGTCTACAACATTGGTTCTTCAGCATGGACTGATACAACTTCATACTGGGTAATTTCACGAGCAAAGGACTACGCTGGAAACTATGAATCTAATTGGTCAACAACACAATGGACTTGTGATACAACACCGCCTACTTCTGCTATAACATTTCCTGAAGAAGATCAAATTCTTGATTATAAACCTGTAATACAAGGAACTGCTTCTGATACTCCACCTGGGCAGGTTAAAAAGATCAAAATTGCAATACAATATACAGGAGCTACACCTACATCAAACGGTATTGAACCAAACGAATATTGGTCAAAACCGGAAGGTGAAACTGGAAGTTATGCTGATTGGGTACCATCTTCTGAACCAATTTGGCATGAAAAAATAGTTTCAGGTGAAAGTTGGAGTTATAATACAGCATCAGTAGCTTTTGATGCTACTGTATCACCTGGTTATCCTTATAGAATTTATGTTAAAGCAGTGGACCATGCTGATAATGAACAAGTTACTGTAGTGACAAGAAACTTTAGGTATGCAGCACCTTTGCCTGAAACAAAAATTACACGTCCTGCAAACGAACAATACTTCAAAATAGATACAGCGTTTTCAGTTGAAGGTACTGCGAACCAGTATACAGAACAATCATACGGTGGTGTATGGGTGAGGATAAGTTCAGGACCCGGGTTTACAACATATTGGAATGAAGATACACAACAATGGTTGTCTTATTCAACCTGGAACTGGACAAATTTAAACGAAGATGTTACACCGAAAACTTGGGCAAGGTTGTTCTCACAAGATACTTTTGTTGACGGTGTAAGATACAAAGTTGAATCACGTGGTTATGGTCCTGCAGGTCCTGAACCTGAAGAAAATATAGAAGAAATTTTCTTCTATTGTGACAGAACACCACCTACTGGAGATATTACACAACCTGAAAATTATAGTCATCATCAAAGTATAACATCAATTGTTGGTACTTCACAAGATACTTCACCAGGTATTATAGATTCTGTAAAGGTAAGGATAAGAAAGTTTATCTCGCCTGACAACTGGTATTACGCAGGTGGTTATTGGACTACTGACAGTGGTGATCCTAATATTTGGAGACCTGCAGTGGCGAACGATGGCGCGTTTGATTCAAACAATGAAGCTTGGACTTATAGTGTAGAATTTCCTACTGAAGCATGGAAAGATGAAAGAGTGCATTATATACAAATTCGTGTGTATGACAAATCTCGTGAAGGAGGTAATCTATACACATCGCCAGAAATAGAAGTTGTGATAGACCGCACTGCTCCTACCTCAGGTCTTAGCTTCCCAAATAGTCCTTTGCACAATAATATCCCAATAATTTCTGGTACAGCAGCTGATACACCACCCGGTTTATGGCAAGAGGTTAATATAAAGATAAAACGTGAAGGTGCTACAGAGATACGATACTGGACAGGACCACCATCTAACCTGTGGTCTTTAACAGAACAATATGCTTCAACACAACCATTCACTTTCTATCCATCTTCATGGACATATGCGGATGTTTCTTGGGTATCTGGTTATAGATACTCAATTTATACCAAAGCGAAAGATCGTGCTGGTAATGAAGAACCTGAAACTCTAAGGTTAACATTTATTTATGAAAACAAACCACCTGTTTCAGTTGTAGCATTTTCTCCAACTGAGAATGCGAAGTTGAATATGTTAACTGTTATAAGTGGTACAGCAGATGATTATCCTGACAGTCCAGAAGCAATGTATACAACTGGTGTGTCAACATTTGAAGTTGCTGGTGGTTTCAACGAAGGTGTACAAATTGCGTTAAGAAGAGTTTCTGATGGTATATATTACGGCAAAACACCACCTGCTGGATGGAACAAAACAGAACCAGAATGGATTTATGTTCATTATTCGTCAATAACAAAACACTGGTATATAGAAAATGTTGAACTTGGGACATTCTTAGGAGCAGATAATCCTCAAGATGGTGTATATCAAATAATACCGAGGGCAAAAGATAACGCTGGTAATTTTGAAGTGTCGCTTAATACAAGAACGTTTGTATGGGATACAACACCACCGTCATCCTTGGCAACATATCCACAAGATGGTTCTTATGTCGCACATCTCACACAAATTACAGGTACTGTTTACGAAAATGTTGCAGGTATATCAGAAGTTAAAATAAGATTATCTTCACCAACAGTTGATGGACCATATTTCTGGACAGGCTCATCATGGACTACAACAGCAGGCGATTATTTGACAGCAGAGATTATAGGTGGTGCAGGTCAAGTTGGTATCTCTACATGGACCATAACAACAGGTCTTCCATCTTTAGTTGATGGTGTAACATATTACATAGTTTCAAAAGCAAAAGATTTAGCAGGAAATTATGAAACATCTTGGAGTACAATATCTTTTGTTTGTGATTTAGTTGGTCCACAAGTACAGATTGTAGAGCCAAATGATACAACACCACAAGATTATTCTACACCAAGACTTTCTGTTTTAACAACAATTTCAGGTACTGCAACAGATGTAGGTGTTACTCAGATACAAAAAGTTGAATATAGAATAAGCAGGGTTGGGTTGTATTATTGGGATGGTGAAGGATATTCAGCTGCTGATTATAATCTTACTGATCCAGAAGCAGCATGGTTTGTTGTACAATCAACGGTTACACCACAGTATTCGTTATGGTTTATTACTCATACGTTACTTACTGATGCAAGATATATGGTTGAAGTACGTGGTGTTGATGTTTTAGGCAATTATTCAGTTTTGTATTCAACTATAACATTTACTTTTGACCAAGATGTACCAGAATCAGTTGTTAACTACCCGCCAAATGGTTCAATAGTAAGAACTGTTGGGCAGATACGAGGTACTGCAAATGATACTGGTATAAGTTATCCTGGGACTGTAACACAAGTTCGTATTGCAATAAGAAGATTATCTGATGGTAAATGGTACGATCCTACAGCAGCAGGTGGCAGCGGCGATTTCGTCCAAGAATCATTCTTCCCAATAATTGCAAACTTAGTTGGCAACGACTGGTGGTATGATATATCTGACTCTAAATTTACATCAGGTACATCGTATTATATCACAACTGAAGCACGAGATGATGCATACCCGCCAAATATTGAACAATGGTTCCATATAAGATCATCTACATTTACCTTTGATAACACACCACCTGAAGTTGTCATACAAAGACCACCAACTACTCTGCAGTATTATAATCAAACAAACTTAACAGTTGTTTCAGGTACTGCAGCTGATGCTACATCAGCAGTACAGACAGTACAAATCCGTATACAACGTTCTTCTGATGAAAAATGGTGGATAGATCCTGACGGTGACGGTGTTGGGATATGGGCTGTTTCCGGCACAACTGAGATACCATGTAATGTAGCTTCATTACCAACATGGAGTTATAGTTTGGCAAACTTTGAGGCAGACCATGCTGTAAGATACGATATTTGGGCACGGGCATGGGATGTGCCAGGGACAACTTCTTCCTGGGTAGGACCACAATCGTTTGTTTATGATATTGGTGTACCATCAGCAGCGGTTGTCTCACCATCAAACGAAAGTTTTGTTAACACACAAATTACAACAATTTCAGGTACTGCTTGGGATGAACCCGCAGGTATTGCGTCAGTAGAGATAGCGATTGCGTCAAACGCTGTCTCACCGGCAGGTTCATGGTGGGATGGTGCTTCATGGACCGCTGCATCAGAAGTGTGGTTCTCAACAAATGTTTCATATAACTATATTCCAACACCTAATATATGGGTTCATACAACACCGCCGTTAGAAAATGGTAAAAAATATTTTGTTAGATTAAGAGTTACAGATCGTGCAGGTAATGTAAGAATATTAGATTCGGTTAGGTTCACTTATGATGCAACACCACCAACAATTGTTTTACAAGAACCACAAGGACACGGTCCTAATAATAACTATGAGGGACCAAATACTTTGCCGATAATTTCAGGTACTGCTTTAGACGCTTCACCAGGTAATGTTGCATCAGTGCGTGTGTGGATAACAACGAACCCTGCTTCACCATGGTATTGGAATGGTACATCTTGGCAAGAAGAAGAATTTTATTTCACTGCAGATATAACTGATCTTCCAACATGGAAGTTAGAACAAACAGTTTATGGTAATCCATGGGTACACAATGTGTTATATAGAATCATAGCACGTGCGTATGATTCCGCAGGCAATCCTTCAGGTATTGCTTCAAAAGATTTTATATACGATGCTGCATTACCAATATCTACAATAACATATCCAACTTCTAACATAAACGTTCGTGCATTAACAGTTATTTCCGGAACAATGTTTGATGCACAATCAGGTGTTGCAGAAGTAAAATGTGCAGTAAGACATCCAGCAGGTACTTTCTGGAACGGTTCAGGATGGGTATCATACGATCCTTCTACATGTTGGCTTGACGCTGTTGTCTATCAAACAAGTTATGTGTTTACTAACTTACCAACAGTATGGGATGATAGAACTCTCTACAGATGTTATGTTAAAGCAGAAGATAATGTGAACAACATCCAGCCCGATCCTTCTGATTGGTTAGCAGCAGGTGTACCGTTTAGAGTTGATTATTCTTCACCAACATCTGTTATTTCAGATGCTGTTTTACAATCTGGGACAACAAAGTATCTTCAAGGTTATATAACATCAGTTGGTGGTACAGCAAACGATTTAACAGGTGGGTCAGGAGTTGCTGAGGTAAGAATAAGAGTAAGACGTGCTGACGGTTTATATATGAACGCAGCTGAGAACGACTGGACAACTGATGCTTCGTTTAACTTGTTAGCGTCAGGTGCTGAAAGCTGGAACAAAGTGTTTACTTCACCAGGAATGTTTGAAGATGGATATTGGTATGAGATAGAATCGCAAGCAAAAGATAAAGTTGTCCCACAAGCAAATGTTCAAGAAATATATTATCCAGCAAGATTTTATGTTGACAAATCGTCACCAGTTTGTGTTGTAGAATATCCTGGAAACAATACGCCAAACGAACTACATTACAATTGGTCATCTGACTTTACTGTTTATGGTACAGCAGCTGATGTTTATCCGTTTGAAGGTTCATGGCCTTCAGGAGTAAAAGAAGTAGCAGTCGCGTTTATGCGACTTAGTGATAATAAATACTTAACTTCAACAGGGTTTGATTCTGATGTTTCAAGTTTCCATATATGTAATATTTGGCCATCTTCTTGGACGTTTAATTTCAACTATGTTTCTTACTTAACAGATAATACATCATACACAGTAGTTGCACGTGTATACGACCGTGCCAATAACTATCAACTATCAACGATTAACTATTTTGTATATGATACTTCAGCACCTGTTTCTTATGTTGTTTTACCGCAAGAAGGTGTGCTTTATGACAATGATACTTTACCAACAATTTCTGGTACAGCAGTTGATTTAGTTTATGATGGTTTAGGAAAAATTGCTAAGGTTGAATTTACCTTACAAAGATCTCCTTATGGTGTGAATGATTATTGGACAGGTACAGGTTGGGGTGCACAAACTTGGCTTTTAGCTTCAGGTGTTTATGTTGGTAACACTTACTATTGGGTTTATGATGTAAGCAATGTTTTATGGAATATTGATGAAACAGAATACAAGATTGTATCAAAAGCAACTGATAAAGCAGGTAATGTTGAGATATTCTTACCAGTAAGAACATTCAGGTTTAGACCACTTTTGCCAAATTCAGCTATTACTCTACCACAAAACAATGGATACTATTCAACACTTACACAAATTGCAGGAACAACTGTTAACGCTGAAGCTGTAAGAGTGGCAATAAGAAGGAATTCAGACGGGTATTATTATACAGGTTCTGATGATCCAGCAAACTATTGGAGTTCTTCAGAAGTTTGGCTTGTACCTTCTGGTACACAAACATGGAGTTATACAATACCTGCAGGAGATTCTTTATGGGTCTATGCTTCATCTTATACTGTAAGAAGTAAAGCAAAATCTTTGTATGGTGACAGATGGCAAGGTGACCCAGGACAACTTCCTATAACAGAATCTATATTCTGGTTCGACAATGTCGCACCTGTATCAGTAGTACTTTCACCACCTGCTGGAGTACCACATTATAACGCAGCAACTTTACCAGCTTTGTCCGGGACAGCGGCAGACGAACTTTCCGGTATATCAAAAGTTGAATATCAACTTAGAGATTTAACATATCCATCTACGTTCTGGAATGCAGCAACACAATCCTGGGTTGAAGCAATAGAGTTGTGGAACCTGTCCAACTGGTCAGCTCCTGTTTGGAGCACATATGTTCCTGTATCAGCGTTTAGTGATGGACACAGATATAGAGTCCAATCAAAAGCGTATGATAATACCTTGCCATTGCCTGGGAAAATTGAAGTACCTTCTTTAGGAAACGAGTTCATATTTGATATATCAATACCGACAGCAACTGTTATAAGACCGCCTTTAGATGGTGTTCCATCAGTCTTTGTTGTTGAAGGACAGAATGTTCCTGCGTATAGATCATCTTTTGTGATAACTGGTGATATGTTAGATAAATTGCCAGGTATTGTTGAAAGAGTAGAAGTTTATGTTTATGACTTTATTGCAGATCAATACTATCGTGAGCCGGGTTGGGGTGAACTATTGTGGATTTCAACTGAAACTACAAGTAAGTTTAGAACTTGGGTCTCTTCATGGACATATGATATTGGTTCAATTTGGTCCTCAGGTAAAAAGTACTTAATTGTAGCAAAAGCAAAAGATAAAGCAGGAAATATTCAAGAAAACTTTGTTGTTTGGGTTTCATCAGTTCAGTTTATTTACGATACACAGCCACCACAAACAGTCCTCACATTACCATCACAACAATATCTTAACACTTTAGATAACATCTCAGGGACAGCAACTGATGCTACACAAACATATTATGTTGGTATAAGTGGCGCAGGGAAAGTAAAGTTGGTTATAAAAAATGTAACTGAGGACAAGTATTATCAAGGCGGTGGTGTATGGGGTGTAGATGTTACTACGCTTACAGCGTCAGGTACTGCTGACTGGTCAACTTGGTGGTATACAGGTGTTGTAGGATATTGGATTTCTGACAGACAATATGAGATAAAACACTGGGCTGTGGATGATTTAAGTAATGAAGGTACACCTGAGGTGTTTACAGTCATTTTTGATACCACACCGCCTACAGTTGCTATAACATATCCACAAGATAACGCGATTTTGAACTTTATGCCTGTGATATTAGGGACAGCAAATGCTGACCTTTCTGGTCTTGATGATGTTGAGATAAAGATTTCCTCTTGGACAGGGGCAGAGTGGAGTTTGGTTGGTAGTTGGACAAAACCTTCTGTAAGTGTGTTTACAACATCCTTCACATACCAGACATCAGGACTTATAGATGGTACAACATACCAAGTTGTAGCAAAAGCGAAAGATCGTGCTGGTAACTGGTCAGTAGTATATTCAACGATAACATTTGTGTATGATATAACACCGCCTGTTGTGACAATTAACAAACCTGTTGTTGAGAGGTTCTATGGTGTTAACACAACGGAAGCTGATTTTTATCTTGACTCTTTCAATGGACAAATAACTGATGCTTTTGGTACTCAAAGAGTAGAGGTTAGATTGTTTGATGTCCAATCTGCAAGCTATTATTCTTACTACACAAACACTTGGCAGTCAGTATCCACTTGGGCTGTTACAAGTTTATCTGGTGTTTTATGGTCAACAGGTGTACCTACTTTGACTGATGGTAACAGATATTGTTTGAATGTTCAAGCGTATGATTTAGCAGGTAACCTCTCAGTTATGACGACCACTTATTTCTTCTATGATGCTACATCGCCATTGGTTGCAATAATTAAACCTGACTCAGCGTTCCATAACAGTTTACCTACTGTTTCAGGAACATCTTGGGATAACGACAGTGTTGGTCCTTATGAGTCAAAGTTGTACACAGTTAGAATAAGGATACAGGAGAACCCGCCAACAGGTAATTGGTGGAACAATGTTACAAAAGCTTTTGATATATTAGATGATAACAAAGAAGGTGCATGGTATGATGCAAGTGGTATAGTTGAAGGCGAGATTTCTGACGATTGGTATATTACAGGAGTTGATACTCCGACATGGGTATCTAATAGGAGATATCGTATAGAGGTACAATCTATAGATAAAGCAAGGAATGTGTCGTCAATAGAAGCGAAAGAGTTTGTGTTTGATACGCAACTGCCAATAACTGAGATAACCAAACCTACCTCAAGCGAGATATTTGTTACTTCGTTACCTACTATATCTGGGACTTCTGCTGACTCAAACTCGTTAGGCGAGATTGATTTTGTTGAGATACGTATTAAAGATGTTCTTTCAGGTGCGTATTGGGATGTGACACTGTCACCGCCAGCGTTTAACTTTATCTCAGCAGAACAAGCATGGTTTGTTCCTATAACAACGGTTACACCTGCATACAGCATATGGTTTGCTACAGGTGTATCATTTGTAAGTGGTAGAAACTATGAGATTAATGCGAGGTCAAAAGATAAAGCAACAAATTACGATAATGTATATTCAACAAGAACATTCCTTTATGATACTGAAAAACCTGTTTCTGTTGTTACACATCCTGCGGAGTTGTATCGTTCAGAGCTGTCATTAGTTTCAGGCACGAGTACGGATCCTGGTGGTAGTGGCGTAGCGATTGTTAGGGTAGCGGTACAACGGTTATCAGACGGACGATATTATAGTGCGATAACCGGTGATTTTACAGAGACTGCGTTAGTACTTAACCCTGCAAGCGGTGTTAACCCGTGGTCATTACCTATTCCAGCAGGGTTACTTGATAACACATCATACTATATACAGACACAGGCACAGGATAACGCAGGCTGGGTTGAAGATTTGCCTGGTGGAGGACCAAAGACCTTCTGGATTGATTACTCATCACCAACATCGGGTATTATAGATCCTGACCAGCCTTATGAAAGTTCATTAACTATGATTACAGGTACAGCATATGATTTAACTTCAGGAGTAAAAGAAGTTGGGATACTGATACAGGATTTAACATATCCTGCAAGTTACTGGAACGCAAATACATTATCCTGGCAGGATACACCTGTATACTCAACATCTGTAGTTACAGGAACTAAACCTGATTATAACTGGCAACTAACAGCACTACCAGAATGGCAACATGCAAAAACTTACCTTATAGTTTCACAAGCAAAAGATTACTCAACACCACAGTTATCACAAGATGTGTTTGTTGTTGGTATATCATCAAAGTTGTTCACATACGATATTGATAAACCAACATCTGTTTTAATATTACCACAAGCAAATGCGTATTATAACAAAGAAACAATTGCTATCATATCAGGTACTGCTTATGATTCGCCTGCTGGGATACAAGTGGTTGAGTTTGCACTGCAAGAAGTTGCATCGGGTAAATATTGGAATGCTACTGCTTCAACATTCAATTTAGTATCAATCCAGTACTATAGTGGAACAAACATTAGTGGTAACATTTGGGGTTGGGCAACACCTGTTGATTATCTACAAGATGGATACCAATACAGAGCTTATATACGAGCAATAGATAACGCAGGTAATATTGAGGACGAAAAAATTGGTGTTTTGTTCACTTTTGATATTTCCTCACCTGTTGCCGTTGTTACACTACCAAGCCCAAATGCACATTATAATCTCTTACCAACTATCTCAGGTACTGCTTATGATGCTGGAAGGTTATTAGAGGTAGAACTTGCGGTTAGAGAGTTAGATACAGGTTTGTGGTATAACATATCAACATCAACATTTAATTTAGTTTCTGTAACACCTGTATGGTTTGATGCGAAACCATTAGTTACTGACTGGAGTGTATGGTATTCAACAGAGGTTGTACTACAGAGTGATTATAGATATGAAGTACGTGCAAGAGCAAAAGATACTGCAGGAAATATACAAGATGCAGGGATAACACCTGTTTCGTTTGTTTACGATCTAACACGACCAACAGCAACAATTTCTGCGCCTGTGCATCAACGGTTCTATAAATCAGCACAACTGGTTACAATTTCAGGGACTGCGAATGATAAATCGCCAGGCGAAGTTGTAACTGTTAATTTGATGATCTTCAACGAAACAACAAACAGGTATTGGGATGGCGATTCGTGGGAGTTAACAGCAGTATGGCTTACAACAACGACAACGCCAGGTGAGAAAGTTTACTACTGGGCTGAAGGGTCATCATGGACATATACATTACCTGATGCTGCAAAAACAAGCGGAAACAAATATGTGGTTACAGCAAAAGCAATAGATAAAGCAACAAATGTGCAAGAAGATTTTGAAGTAGGGATTTCATCTTGTGTTTTCTATTACGATGTTGACTATCCGTTGACAAGTGTAACATATCCATCAAACCAATATTTGAATTCCATTGATGTAATCTCAGGTACAGCACAGGATCAGCCACAAGCTGAAGGGTTGTATAATGTTGGTATCTCAACAACTCCTGCAGATAATATAAAGATAAGGATAGCACAACTTAGGCCTGATGCTACATATTACTGGACTGGTGTAGCATGGTCATCAACAACTGTTTCAGATAGACCGTGTAGTCCTGTTGACCCAACCAACCCTGAATATACTTACTGGCAATACACAGAACCTGTTTTATGGATTTCAGACCTGCAATATGATATCTATACATTCGCAAAAGATAGATTGGACAATATAGAACCTGTATCACTTAAATTCACAATTATTTTTGATACCACACCGCCTACAGTTGCTATAACATATCCACAAGATAACGCGATTTTGAACTTTATGCCTGTGATATTAGGGACAGCAAATGCTGACCTTTCTGGTCTTGATGATGTTGAGATAAAGATTTCCTCTTGGACAGGGGCAGAGTGGAGTTTGGTTGGTAGTTGGACAAAACCTTCTGTAAGTGTGTTTACAACATCCTTCACATACCAGACATCAGGACTTATAGATGGTACAACATACCAAGTTGTAGCAAAAGCGAAAGATCGTGCTGGTAACTGGTCAGTAGTATATTCAACGATAACATTTGTGTATGATATAGCAAAACCACAAGTTGTAATTGTTAAACCTGTAAATGATAGATATTATGGAGCGAACACAACTGAACCTGATTATTACTTACCTATACTTACAGGGACAGCTTATGACGAGTTCGGTATATCAAAAACAGAGATACAAATTTTCGATGTTGCATCAAGCTCATATTGGCACACAACAGGGTGGACCATAGGTATATCTTCTTGGCATTACGTAGGAGCTGAGACTTGGCAGTATACAACACCACCACTTGTTGATGGTAAGAGATATCGTCTTGAAGCAAGAACATACGATTTAGCAGGTAACCTTTCAGAATATGCAACAAGTTTCTTCTTCTATGATGAGACACCTGCACAAATAAGTATAATAAAACCTGATTCTGAGTATCATAATTACCTACCTACTATCTCAGGTACTGCTGCTGAACAACCACCTACAGGTGCTGGCGGAACATATACTTCAAAGTTGTATTCTGCAAGAATAAGGATACAACTTGACCCACCTACTGGTGATTGGTGGAATAATACAGCAAAACTTTTCAATGTACCAAATGATGATAAAGACAATGCATGGTATACACCTACGAAAAATGTTGCTTTAGGACTTGCTTCTGACAGCTGGTATGTAACTTCTGTTGATACACCTACTTGGATTAATGGACAAACATATCGTGTTGAAGTACAAGTTTATGATCTTGCAAGAAATACATCAACTATTGTTTCACATCAGTTTACTTATGATATCACTCCACCATCAGCAAAACTCTTAGAACCACAAGAAGGTGGAACATTTTCATCACCATTAGCAAAAAGGACACTTGCTACAATTTCAGGTACTGCTTCTGATACAACACCTGGTAAAGTAGGTTGGGTTGAATTGAGGATTTGGGATAGTATAGATAACAAATACTGGTCGCCATCACAAAATGATTTTATAACATTTACAAATCCTGAAGATGCATTTTTTGTTGCTTTAACAACATCAGCAAATTGGACTTCTTGGGAGTATATCTTTGATGAAAACAAATGGACTGAAGGAAAAGTTTATAGGGTTGAAGTGCGTGCAAAAGATAAAGCAACAAATTATGCAACAGAATACTCAACATCTTACTTCAAATGGGATAGGACGCCACCAACAACAAGAGTTGTCTTCCCTGAAGATAAAAAGTCGTACAGCAGTCTAATACAAATCACAGGTACTGCAAAAGATTTAGCTGGTTCAGCAGTTGGTGTTGGTATAGAAAACAATACAAAGGTTAAAATTGCAATAAGAGACAACACGACTGGTCTTTGGTGGGACGGTTTTTCAGCATTTAACAAATCTTATTCAGAACGTGCAAGAGATGTTTCATCACTTACGGACTATGGTAATGCTGAATATGGTTGGACATACACTGGTTTAACAGATACTTACTTAACTTCAGGTGTAAGTTATTATATCCAAGTTTGGGCTGAAGACCGTGCTGGTAATGTTCAGACATTGTTTGGTGAATGTACATTTTATTTTGATAAAGCTGAGCCAGATACATATATACAACTTCCTGAAAGTGTTTTGCCATATAAACTTTATACTTCGCTTAATATAATCTCAGGTACAGCGAAAGATTTGCCTGAAGAACCATATATTAACGCAGGTGTTGATAAAGTTGAACTACATATAAGAGATGTGTTTGATGATAGGCCATATCTAGGTGCAAACACTTGGGGTACTGCTGGGACTACAAATTATGTTTTAGTCACATATCTTTCTTCAGGCGGTACTTTCTGGTATTATACTGATATTCCAGAATGGCAACAAGGAAAACTTTACAGAATCTCATCTCGTGCTACAGATAAAGTTGTGTATCCAGCTGGGAATGTTGAGACAACTGAAGATGTAAGATTTATCGTTATAGACGCGTCAGCACCTGTTGCAAGATTAGTTTTACCATCTGAGGTTTACGATACAAAATATAATGAGTTAACTTCGATTACAGGTACTACTGTTGATTATCCATTGAGTCCGCTTTATAAATCAGATGTTGCAAAAGTTGAAGTTTTAATACAAGACCTTACTTATCCTTCAACATATTGGAACGGTAGTTCTTGGCAAGAAGGAGAACCTTCGTTGTGGCCTTTTGTAACACCTTCTGGTTTAGCTGAAATTAAAAACTTTAACTATACAACAATACCAACTTGGCAGTCAGGAAGAAGATATAAGGTCTCAGTCCGTGCTGTGGATAATTTGGATAACTATCAAACAAATGTTACATCTACAACATTTATATTTGATAACACAACGCCAACTTCACAAGTTACACGTCCTGCTGAAGGTGTCGGATATTCATTAGTTGATCCGCTATCAACAATTTCAGGGACAGCAGTTGATCATCATTTCCCACTTTGTGCAGAAGTACAAAGAGTTGAGTTTTCAATAAGACGAGATGAAGTTCCAACTGATCCAAACAATGTTGGTTCTGAAGATTATTGGTGGGATGGGACACAATGGATATCTGCAACAAATCCTGAGGTGATATTTACTGCTGATACTTTCTATGAAGTTGTTGGTGGGACAAAATCATGGTTTAAAGTAGTTATCTCAAGTGATGATTGGGTTTCAGGAAAGACATATAGGTTGAAATATCGTGCAGTTGATTTCTTAGGTAATACTGAAGACTGGAATGTAAGAACATTTTATGTTGACAACATACCACCAACTGCATATATTGTGTATCCAGTTAATAATCAAAGTTATATAAACATCACAACAATCTCCGGTACTGCTGTTGATGATTCGCCAACTTCCTCAGGTGTCAAAGAAACAGAAATAAAGTTGTACTTTATACAAGCAGGTAATGTTTATTATTGGAAAGGAGATGCATGGGTTACATACTCAACTTGGGTTAAGTGTATAAACGATCCGTTAACACCTGCAAATACAAGATGGTATTACACTTCTTTACCATCACCGTGGACACCAAATGTTGTGTATACATTACAAGCAAGATCTATTGATAACGCTGGTAATATACAGACAGAAAGTATTCATACAATAACATTCTCAATTGATAACGAAGCACCATATGTTTTGATACAACAGCCACAACATGATACTGGTTATTCACCATCAAAACCGCTTACAACTATCTCAGGGACAGCAGTTGACGCTTTCGCAGGGTTGGATTATATTGAGATAATGATGCAGAACTTGGTCACTGGCAAGTATTGGGATGGTGTAAGCCAGTTTAACCAAGATAATGAACAATGGCATCTTGTTGTTGATACTGACACAGTTGCTAATGAGGTTACGACTTGGGAGTATGTAAGATCGTTTGGTTGGCAAGCAGGGTATAGATATTTAGTTTGTGTCCGTGCTGTAGATAAAGCAGGGAACAAAAAACCTACTGCAGAACAAAATAACGAGTTTGTAGTAGGTGTTGATTCTAATGTATTTACTTATGATGACCAGCCACCATTGGTTTATTTCATACGTCCACTTGAATCTGCTACAACGCCTGTATATTCATCACTTGCTAGTATCACAGGGACTTCTGTTGACCAACCAACAGATGTTGGGTTGTATAACTCAGATGTTGCAGAAGTTTATGTAAAGATTTATTATCTTTCAGATACACCATCGCCTGGGACAACTTATTATTGGAACGGGACAGAATTTTCTTCTTGGAGTTATCCAGTTGATGGTATTTTAGCAACAGGAACTACTAATTGGTATTATGATACATCAGGTATTTCTTGGTCTGATGGTGTTATGTACTTTGTTGAAGTACGTGCAAAAGATAATGCTGACAACTGGTCTTCTTGGAAGAGACAAGCATTTATTTATGATTCAGTTGCACCTTTAGCAGCTGTGATTAATTATCCTTTAACTTTACGTGCGTATGATAATTTGCAACAGATTACAGGTACTGCTTATGATCAACATTCAAGAATAAGTAGAGTACAAATTTACTTACAAGATTTGACTCGTGGCACAACATTCTGGGATAATGTTTCAAGCACATGGGTTGTGTCTGCAACACCTATATGGTTTGATGTTGGCGAGTTTAATGCACAAAATGTAGTATGGAGTTGGAGTTTACCTTTAGGGATACTAACTGATGGACATACTTATGATGTTAAAGCACGTGCGTATGACGCTGCTGAAAATTTAGGTCCTGAATCAGGGATAGTGAGGTTCTTCCAAGATGTTTCATATCCGTATTCAGTTGTTTCACCACCACCTGAAGTAAATAGATACTACACTCAAATACCAACAATTTCTGGTACAAGTTATGACGATATTGCAGGTGTTGAAGAAGTAAAAATTGGTTTACAAAGAAGGGATAATGATCAATGGTGGACTGCTGCAAATACAGGTGATCCTACTTTGGATTGGGATATAAACCCGAGATGGCTTGATGTGACAAGTTTGTCAGGTGCTGTTGGTGATAAACAAAGAAGCTGGTATATTGTTATTGGTTCACATGCATGGGTTGATGGGTTATCATATAGGTTAAGAGTGAGGACAAAAGATTATACTGCAAACGCTGTTCATTACGAAGGTGGCACAGATTTAGGTGTTGTAAAAGTAGAACCGTTCTATTGTGATAAACAACTACCAAATTTTGCTTGTGTATTACCACAAGATGGTCTAAGATATAAATCTTTAGTAACAATTTCAGGTACGGCAGTTGATGACCTATCAGGTGTAAACAATGTTGAAATTGCAATATATAGGATAGATTTTGCAGATTTTTGGAATAAAGAAACAAATGATTGGTCAACATTTGAACCTAATGATACATCAAACCCTGCTGTGTGGGATGAAGTTTCATTTATTGATATTTCAACTTGGGTTTATACAAAAGTTGCTGAAAATAACAAATGGACTTCTGGCGCAAGGTATTACATCTATGTCCGTGCAATAGATAATGCTGGGAATATTACACCACATACTACAACTTGGGTACAACTTGATTGGATGCCACCTGTGTCAAAGATTACCTCTCCTACATCGGAGAATGTGTATTATAGTTCTTCTGCGATAACACAAGTTGCTGGTACAGCAGAGGATACTTTCCCTGGTACAGGTATTAATGAAGTAAGAGTAAGAATTAGAAGGTCAGACGGCGCATATTTTGATGGTTTAGGTTGGAGTGGTACAGAAAATTCGTGGTTGCTACATTCTTCGCTTATCAGCGGTACTCCATATTTGTGGAGTAAAGATTTAACAGGTATTTGGCAGTCAGGTTATGCATATTATATCAACAGTCGTGCAAAAGATGCTGTACAAGTGCCACCTACTGAAAATGTTGAAGTTAATTTCTCAACTTTAACTTATATTTATGATACAACACTGCCAAATGTTGAAATTGTATTCCCACAGAATAATATCTGGGTAAACACGCTGCCACAAATTCAAGGTACAGCAAACGATCCAACGGTTGTAACATATGGTGTCCCATCTAATATTGACAAAGTAGAAGTAGCAATTTGTAGGTTATCAGATGGTAAGTATTGGACTGGAAGTTCATTTAGTGTGACAGAGATTTCATGGTCTACTGCTACAATTGTTGAAGTACAACCAACTTCATGGACCTGGACATACAGTGGTCTTGTAGGCAACCTTGATCCATACTGGGCTGATAACACATCATATACAGTCCATGTTCGTGCATATGATAAAGCAAGCAATTTAGCCTGGGGGACCACACATTATTTCATCTTTGATACCTCAGCACCAACTTCTGCTATCACATATGGTTCTCCAACTAATGAAACAAACCAACCTATAGGATACTTGCCAGATTATCCTGTAAGGACAACATTGACTTCAATCACAGGTACTGCAGCAGATTTTGGTTTAGGTAGAACTGATAAAGTTATGGTACAGATAAGACGTGTTGATCCCACACCGGTTAAATATTTAGCACCTGATTTCACTTTTGTAGATTATACAACAGCAGTTGTTGTTAATGTTAATGCAGATGGTAGTTGGGTTTTAGACACTTCAGCAGTTGGATGGTTATCTTTCTCTAATTACGAGATGCAATCAAAAGCTATTGATAAAGCAGGCAATGTTGAAACAGTATGGTCGCAAGTAAGAACATTTAGGATGGAGCCAGAACGAGCAAGATCTGTCATCACAAGTGTAGAAGATGGTAAGTATTATAGGACTGTTTCTGCGATAGGTGGTACTGCTACACAAACACCACTTACTGAACGGCTTGATATAATGATAAGACGAAATACAGACGGGTATTACTGGTCTGATACTTTAGGAGACTGGGTTGATTATTCAACTTGGGTTGTGATATACTCACCTACACTACCAAACTGGTCTTATTCACATCCTGACTTACAATTTGTCCATGGGTCAAGTTATACTGTTGCATCAAAAGCATGGAGGTTGTCACCACTTGTTGCTGAATATGATACAGATCCACCAGGACCACCACCAAATGTTATGCCTACATTCTGGGTTGACAATGTTGAACCACTTGCTGTTTTAACTTTACCAAACAAACCATATGTTAACAATCTACCAACAATATCAGGGACAGCTGATGATGCTTTGTCTGGTATAGAAAAAGTTGAACTACAGATACAAGATTTAACTTATCCTTCAACATACTGGTCTTCAAGTTTACAACAATGGGTTGATTATTCAACTTGGTGTATAACAACATATGTTTCTTCAACAAAAGAATGGTATCTTACAGGTTCAACACCTACTTGGCAAAACTTGACCACTTATAGACTTACTGTCAAAGCATATGATAAGTCAATACCTGCAAATACATACCAACCAGCAAGTTTTGATTTTACATATGATATTTTTGCACCTACTGCTACTATAACATCATTAGTCCACGGTTCTACGATGTCAGTTGTAGATGTTATCTCAGGCAGTTGGTGGGATTTACCATCAAATGATGCTGTAGATAAAGATGCAACACCTTCGCCAATAAGTGTTAAGATACAAGCGCTTGGTGGTACTTATGCTGGAAGATACTGGAGGGACGATCCTGCTGGTTGGGTATTAGCTGAAACTTGGAATAATTCAACAACTACTGTTAAAGTTTATAGTTCTTCTTGGACTTATATAAAACCTTCAGCATTAGACTGGGAAAACAATGTATGGTATTCTGTATCTGTTAAAATAAGAGATATTGCTGATAATGAACAAACAAATTTTGTTGTTGGTTTATCATCAATAATGTTCTTATGTGATGAGACACCGCCTGAAACTACTATAACATCGCCTGCACAAGAATATCTTAACACGACACTTGTTAACCTTGCAGGGAATATTTATGATGAATTAAGTGGTGCTGCTACAGTTTATATAATGTTAACTTTATGGTTGCCAGATGGGACAACTTATTATTGGACAGGTGCTGAATGGTCTTCAACAACATTACCAACACCTATTGTTACTGAAGAGCTATCACCTAAGTATCAACCAGGGACTGCTTTGTGGTCACATCCGTTCCCTGCAGAAATTACTTTTGCATCAATCGGTGGATATACAGATAAGAAGTATAACCTAAAAGTTCAAGGAGTAGATGGTGCGAAACCTTTTGGCAATGTTGAAAGTTGGGATGAAGGATATACTTTCTATATTGACACAACACCGCCTACTGTTGCAATAACTTATCCACAAGACGGCGTAATTTTAAACTTTATGCCTGTGATATCAGGCACAGCTGATGCTGACCTTTCAGGTCTTGACGATGTTGAGATAAAGATTTCGTCTTGGGTTGGTACAGGATGGAGTTTGGTTACAACGGTTACCAAATCAGAGGGTGTTTCTGTATTTGTCACATCATTTAGTTATCAAACATCAGGACTTATAGATGGTACCACATACCAAGTTGTAGCAAAAGCAAAAGACAAAGCAATAAACTGGTCAGTAGTATTCTCAACAATTACTTTTGTATACGATATTACACCACCACAAGTTGTTATCACAAAACCACCTGTTGATTATAGATATTACGGGACAAATGTTGATGAAACAGATTATTATTTAGACAATTTCACTGGCAGTATCATAGAACAATTTGGTATTGCAAAAGTAGAATTAAGTTTGTTTGATGTTAGTATCTCAAGTTATTACAGTTATTACACCGACAGCTGGCAAAGTGGTTCCACATGGTCTGTAGTTGCGGTCAGTGGGTTAGATTGGTCAACAGGTGTTGTAAAAGAAGCGCTTACAGATGGACATATGTATAAGATAAATGTTCGTGCATACGATTTAGCAGGAAACCTATCTTCTTATCCAACAAGGTATTTCTATTATGATGCTTCAGCACCACAGGTCTCTATATGGATACCAACAAGTGAGTTCCATAATTTCTTACCAACAATCTCAGGTACTGCATGGGATATACAAACACCTATAAATAAATCAAATCTTTATCAAGTAAGAATAAGGATACAAGAAGACCCGCCAAGTGGTAACTGGTGGGATAATGTTTCTAAAGCGTTTAATATACCTGATATTAACAAAGAACAAGCTTGGTATCAAGCAAGCGGTATACTAGAAGGGGCAGCTTCTGACGATTATTATGTTACAGATGTTGACGCACCTACTTGGACCTCAAATAGGAAGTATCGTGTTGAAGCAGTTAGTTTTGACCGTGCAAGAAATGTATCTTCTATTGTAGCGAAAGAATTTATATTTGACACTGACAAGCCGGTAGCGTCAATTGTTGAGCCACAATATTCTGCATATAACTACCTACCAACAATTTCTGGTACTTCTGCTGATACAAATTCATTAGGTCAGGTTGATTATGTTAAAGTTCAGATTTTCAACTATACAATAGGTGATGTTGAAAAAGAATGGTTTATACCACAGACAACTACTACTGTAGCTTTTGAGATATGGTTTGAGACATACACTTGGGCTTCAGGAAATAAATATAGGATAAACGCTTATGCTGTAGATAAAGCAGGTAATTATTCGTTAGAATGGTCAACAAAAGAGTTCAGGTTTGACAACCAAGCACCAGAGGCACAGGTCCTCTGGCCAGCAAAGGAAGATTTTGTTTCAACAATATTTGATACAATCTCAGGTACTGCTAAAGATATACCTACAGTAGCAGTAGGTGATTCTTATGGTGGTGTAGGACTTTCCTTGATACAGGTGGCAATACGAGAAAACTTATCAAATTTATGGTGGGGTGGGGCAAGTTTTAACCAAACATCACCTTTACCATTTACTTACACTGATAGTTTATCACCAGAACCTGTTGAATGGAGTTATGTTAGTTCAGCACTTTCGTCTGAATTACAAAGTGGTGTGTCATATTATGTTACATTAAGAGTAAGAGATAACGCTTTAAATACAGCAGATTTCTTTGTCTATGGTTCAACATTTACTTTTGATAATACACCACCTGTGTCAACTGTTATAATACCACAACAAACAGAGACATATTATTCGTCATTGCCTACAATATCAGGAACCTCTGCTGACTTACCACCGGCTGAAGGTTTGTTATCAGCAGGGGTAAGAACTGTTGAGCTTACAATACAAGATGTAACAGTTGGTGCACCTGAAGAAAACAAATATTGGACAGGTTCCGCATGGACTGGTGTAACACCTACAACATTTACTGCAAGTTCTATAGATAACTACCAGACATGGTATACTACAGGTACTGATGTTCCACTTTCTTTAGCATGGATGCAAGGTCATAGATACAAAATTTCATACTGGGCGTATGATAAAGCAAAACCGTTGCCTGGAAATAAACAACTAACACAAGAAGTTTACTTTAGATACGAATCTTCTGCACCAGCCGTTGCGTTTACTAACATATCAAATAATGCATACTATAGAACATTACCACAAATCTCAGGTACTGCTATTGATTATCCTCTATCACCACTTTATAGGTCTGGAGTTAACAAAGTTGAAGTGTTGATTAAGTCAGTCCAAGATGGTACTTACTGGGATGGTTCTTCCTGGCAGACAACAGAACCTTCTATTTGGCCTCAAGCAAGTTTTGTTGAAGGATATGATCCACAAAGTGTAGTTGAATGGTATTTCAATACACCTGTTTTGGAAAGCGGGAAAGATTATCAAATTACAGCACGTGCTGTAGATAATTTGAATATTATTGGTTCATCAATTACATATGTTGTCAATATAGATACACATCCACCTGTTTCTTTTGTCCAACGACCTGCTGAAGGTAGGGGATATTCAACTGTTGATCCGTTAACAACAATTTCTGGAACTTCAGAAGATTACATGCCATATGTTGGTTTCAAATATTCAGGAATACTTCAGGGTGGAATTAAGGTTACAATACGTTTAGATGAACCACCGTATGATCCTGTTGTACCATCTTCTTTAGACCAATGGTGGAAATGGTGGGTTTCTTCAGGCAGTTGGGTCTCCGCTGCTGAATATACTGAAGATGATGTATGGTTTGAAGCAGATATTTATGATCAAGTTGATAATGTTTTCTACTGGAGGATAACTGATAAGGTACCTGATTGGGTCTCAGGTAAAATTTATCGTATGAGAGTTAAAGCAACTGATAGAGTTGGAAATATTGAAACAGTTGTTTCTACAAGAACATTTACTGTTGATATACAACCACCTGTATCAAGAGCAGTAAGACCTCAAGATGGTGGTTTCTACAATGATACAACTAATAGACTTACAGTATTATCAGGCACTGCAATTGATGACTTACCTGATAATGTGAAATATACGAAGATAAGAATTTGGTATGAAACAGAAAGTATAAAATATTACTGGGGTCATACAGGGTGGGTAACATATTCAAGCTGGGTCTATACACAAAACTTAACTTCTGGTGGTACATGGTGGGTTTATACTACAGAGATACCTTGGGTTTCAGGAAAAGTTTATTATATGAACACGCAAGCTACTGATAATGCTGACAATACGGAAATTAATTTCTCAACAATATCTTTCATGGTTGATGTAGAACCAGCATTAGCTTCAGTTATAAAACCACAACATAACGCTGGATATAACAATACAACAAATGTTTTGAACATCTTTGAAGGTGAATGTTCGGACGATTTCGCTGGTGTTAAGAAAGTAGAGATTGCGATACAAAGATTGTCTGATGGATATTGGTGGCAAGGAGGTGTTGCTTGGGCTTCATCACAACCTTCAGATTGGCCTGACGCAAACTTGTCACCTGATGCTACTTATTGGTGGTTAAATGTATCGCCTGAGATGTGGACAAGCGGTGTAAGATACAACTTGATTGCTCGTGGTATAGATAACGCTGATAATGTTCAGACAACATTTGAAGTTGGTATATCATCAGTAATATTCTACATTGATTATGTTGCACCAAATTCTTATATAGTATTACCTGTAGATAATGATGCGTATTCTTTAAACAAACCGCTTGTCACTATTTCAGGTACAGCAGTGGATGATTTCAGCGGTGTTGTAGGTGTTAAATTACAACTTTGGTATGTAGACCTTACAGATGGTGCAAGTTATTATTGGTATCCACCAGAAGTTAAATGGTCATCTGAAACAGTTGTTTCAAATTATTGGATACAAGCATCATCTTTAACTGCTGACTGGACAGAATGGTACTACACCGGCTTTAGCTTTACTTCTGAAAATAATGCTAAATGGCATTATGTAAACGTTCGTGCAAGAGATTTAGCAGAAAACGAAGAATCTGTCGGTACAACAGCCAAGTTTAAATACGATACAACACCACCTACTGCTGTAAGTATTGTTATACCAGAATCAGCCTCACCATTCTATGGTCCAGCAAGACCTATACCTACAATCTCGGGTACTGCAACAGATGATTTCTCAGGTATTGTTAGGGTTGATATAAAACTCAAAAACAACACTGATGGAACATTCTGGAACGGTTACGAATTTACACCACATCCAACAAACTATATTACAGCAGTACTTACAACACCTGAAGGACTTTATACTGTATGGTATGCAACAGGGATCAATTGGATCTATAACAAAGAGTTAGTCATTTCTGTAACTTGTTATGATAAAGCAGAAAATATCACAGTACCTCCAGCAAGAAGCTTCACACTTGATGATATACTACCTAGGACATCTTTATATACACCATCGCAAGGGTATCATAACTTCTTACCAACAATTTCAGGTACTGCTTGGGATGAAGGACCGCCAGCACCTGCACGTTCAAGATTAAAAGAAGTAAAAATTGCAATAAGAGATGATCCTGGTGCAACAGGTCTATGGTGGGACGGGTCAGGATTTACTATATATGAGACAGAAGTGCCGCCACCAACAAACAGTCCTGCATGGTTTAGTGTTTCAAACAATGTAGTTGAAGGTAGCGATTCATCTGTTTGGTATCATACAGGTTCAACACCAACCTGGGTTGATGGAAGAAGTTATTTGGTTTGTGTTCGTGCACAAGATAGATCTCTAAATTATCAATCCCCAATTACTTCATATACATTTATTTACGATATTACAAAACCAACTGTAAAATTAATAATACCTCAAGAAGGTACTGGGTTTAGATATAACAACTTGCCAACAATCTCTGGTACAGCAAGCGATGTTTCACCTGGGAAAGTATCTTCAGTTTACATTCGTATAAGAGAAAATGTTGGTCTTTTAAGATACTGGAATAATAATACACAACAGTTTGATGATACACTACAGCCAGAAGATGCTTGGTTTGTTGTAATAACTACAGTAACACCTTCCTGGAGTATATGGTTTGCAACATTTACAAACTTACCATGGCAGGATGGCGTTGAATACATTGTTGAAGCAAAATCTTATGATGCTGCAACAAATCTTTGTGTATCATATTCAACATCTGTCTTTACATACGATGTTTCAAAACCAAGATCATATGTTGCATTACCTGCAGATAATTCTTATAGAAGACAACTTACACTAATTTCTGGGACTGCGTCTGATACTGCTGGTGGCAGTGTTGTAGATGTAAAAGTATATGTTAAGAGGTTATCAGACAATAGATGGTGGGCAACTGGTGGTATATGGTCAACAAATGAAACACCACTACCAAATACAGCGTTGATACCTTTAGGTGGTGGTGAATGGGAGTGGCAAAGACAAGATACTGAACTGCCAAACTATCTTACAAGTGGTACATCGTATTATGTTTATACACGTGCATATGATAATGCTGGGAATATTGAAGATTTACCAGGAGAAGGTCCTGTTACATTTGTCTGGGATGTAACTTCACCAACATCAACTGTTACTTATCCAGTTGATGGCGGTTTCTATAGAACCGCAACATTGACAACTATTTCTGGTACACAGGCTGATGTTTCACCATTTGCAGGAGCAAAAGTTGCAGGTGTGCCAGCGGTCGTTGGTGCTGTTAAGCTCTCAATCCAAGATTTAACTTATCCATCAACATACTGGGACGCAACCTTAAGTCAATGGGTGGAAACAGAAGTGTTCAATGATGCCATTGTATATTCATCTTCATGGGTGTTCACTAACATACCAACATTTGAAACTGGGAAGAGGTACAGAATACGTTCTCGTGCATATGATGCTGCACTACCGGCACCGGGAAATGACCAGTATACACAATTCCCACAAGCAGGATATACAATAACATTTGATACTTCGCCACCGACAGTTTTTATACAGAAACCTGTAGATGGTGGATTCTATGGTTCAGAGATTACCCAGTTAGATGTTATATCAGGCACTGCTGTTGATTATCCGTCAGCACCGCTTGTTAAATCAGACATTGATTATGTTAGGTTAGCGGTTAGATATGGTGATAATACATACTGGGATGGTACTGCTTGGGTGGTAGCTGTATCTACACCATGGTTACCGACAGTATATAATGCTGGAACAGGTGTTTGGGAATATCCTGGTGGTCAAGATGGTCACTCAATACCAGCTTGGGTTGACCAGACGATATATTACATTACAGCGGAAGCGTTTGACCGTTCAGGGAATACATCAGGACAGTTGACTTACACAATCACATACGATACTTCACCACCGGTATCTGTTATACAACTGCCGAATAGAGCGTACCATAAAGCCGGTGAACTGCCGGTTATCTCTGGTACTTCTTCTGATCCACATACGATTAAGAGTGATTTAGAGAGGACAGAGATAGCGATATTCAATGTGAACACATCACAATGGTGGAACTGGTCAGAACAAGCGTTCAATCTGCTGACTGCTTCATACACGACAACGAATCTTGGTACACCTGCTTCATGGGCACATGACTGGAACTTACCAAACTGGGATTTATACGATGGTGTAACATTTATAGTATACAGTCGTGCAAAAGATCGTGCACAAAATTACCAAACACCTGTTACATCATTTACTTTTGCATATGATATAACAAAAGCAACATCAGTTGTCACACTACCAGCACCTGAAATAACTTACTACTCATCACTACCAACAATCTCAGGTACTGCATATGATGGTACAAGCGGGATAACTGAAACAAGGGTTGCTATAAGATGGGTTTCACCGGACACATATTGGACAGGTTCTGGCTGGGGTGGTATTGGTGAGATTCATTGGCGTCTTGTTTCAGGTACTACAGAATGGGTATACCCTGCAGGCAGTGATACTACTCCGCTTTGGTCTGATGCTCAACAATATGAAATAATACCTTGGACAAAAGATGCTGCTGGTAACGAATCTACTGGAACACCGAAGATGTTTATTTTTGATATTTCAAGACCAACTTCTACAATAACACTTCCTGTCCATCAAAGATTTTATAGAAACATACCTACGATATCAGGGACATCGTTTGATGCAACTTCAGGTGTTAACCGTGTAAGATTAACTATAAAAGATAATTTCACTGGATATTATTATGGATGGACAGGTTCTGAATGGAACTTTTCAACAGTTGCAGTTTCTACCTGGTTGGTACCATCAGGTTTAACTTCGTGGAGTTATACAGGGTATCAGGATAAACTACAAGATGGTAGAAGTTATACTATTGTCTCAAAATCTTGGGATAACTCAACACCTGAACTTGAAGAAATAAATTATGTTGTTGGTGTTAATACAATAACATTTGTCTATGATATAACACCACCTAACGCTGTTATCAATTATCCATACAACGAGTTTGTAATCTCATTATCTTCAGTTGCAGGAACTGCAGAAGATGCAATATCTGGTATCTATCGTGTAAAACTTGCAATACAGGACTTAACTTATCCTTCAACTTGGTGGTCAGGAGCTGAATGGTTAACTTCACCAACTACTTATTGGCTTACAACTTCATCACAACCTACAACTCCTGTTAACTGGTGGTACACTTCTACACCACAACTTATCCATAACAGACAATACAAACTTTATGTTCAAGCGGAAGATAATGCATGGGACAAAGATACATTCTCACCAAACTTGCAAGAACTACAAGCTACATTTGTAATAACCTGTGATACTGTTGCACCGTCTGCAGCTGCTACATATCCTTACAACGATTCAGTTATAAACTTTATACCAACAATTACAGGAACAGCATATGATAGCCCTGCTGGTATTTCACAAGGTAAAGTATATGTAGCGATGAAAGAAGTTGATCCGTCAGGTGGTTGGTGGGACCCAGCTGCTTCAACTTTCAATGCTACAACTCCAGTTTACTCTACTGCTACTGTGTTTGGTACAGGTCCAAACTATACCTGGTCTTGGCAGTCACCACCGTTACAAGATGGGTATAGATACATGGTTGAATGTTATGCAGAAGATAAAGCAGGTAATGTTGGTGTACCTACAGCTTTAGGAAGAATTTATTTCAGATACGACATTACACCGCCTTCATGCGGTATTACTTTACCTAATAAAGTATGGCATAATTATTTACCAACGGTTTCTGGAACAGCAAACGATGCGTTTGGTATCTCTTTGGTAAAAGTTGCGTATCAAATTGATCCACCCGGTGGTAGCTGGTGGGATGGTACTGGTTTCAACTCAGCACAACCACAATTCTTTAACGCTGTAGGTGTTAACCCATGGACTCATAGCCAAAATGACTCACCGCCTTCACCTACATGGTCAGATGGTGTTGAATATTTAGTAAGAGCATATTGTTATGATGTAGCAGGAAATACTTCAACTTATGTTGATTCGCAATTTAAATACGACTCTGTGAAACCAACATCTACCGTAACCTCACCACCGTCAGGTAATTACTACAGTTCACTCCCGCAGATAACAGGTGCTTGCTATGATGGACACAGCGGTGTAGAAAAAGTTGAAATAAGATTGATAAATGTGACAGATAATCTTGCATGGTTTGGTTCTGAAGGATGGAAGGATATTGCTGTTTATGGTTCAAGCTGGGTTGTGGTGAACAATGTATGGGTTTCATCTTGGGCTTATACTGCTGCTGTAACATTTACAAGTGGTAAAAGGTATGAAGTAACATCGCGTGCATGGGATGTTGCAGGTTCATCTGAAGCTGTTTCTGAAATTCCTGAATATGATATATACTTTATTTTTGATGAGGTAAAACCTGATTCAAAAATTAACCTACCACAACATACAAATTATTATTGGTCATTGACAACAATTTCTGGTACTGCAAAAGATAATCCTTTAGAACCAGCCGGTGCCGGTATCAAAGAAGTTGAGGTTGCAATACAAAACTTGTCAATCCCAGGACCTAACAACTGGTGGAGCGGTTCCGCGTTTAATGCTGCACAGACATTCTTTGTTGCTCAAGGAACAACTTCATGGAGTTATACGTTTAATAACGAGAACTGGACTGATGGTAATGTTTATCTAATTGTAACTCGTGCAAAAGATAAGTCTATACCTTCAAATGTTGAAGATGTATTTAATGTTTCAGTAAACTCTGTTACATTTATCTGTGACAAATCTACACCAACAAGCACAATCACTTGGCCAACTGATTTACTAATAACTAACTCACTAATAACTATTTCCGGCACTTCAGAAGATATCCTTGTCTTAGGTAATGCAAGCGGTATAAGAAAAACAGAAGTTTCTATATATTGCCTGTCGCCTAATCCTGGTTGGTGGAACGGTACTGACTTTAGTGGTACTTCACAACAATGGTTTACTGCAACTAATTTATCGCCAGCAAATACTAGCTGGGCATATACAGGTTTTGCACCTGCATTAGTTTCGCATTCAACGTATGTTGTATATTCAAGAACGTTTGATAATTCATTACCTGAACCAGGTAATTTTGAAGTACCGTTTGGTTCATCAAAAACTTTTGTATATGATATTACAAAACCGACATCTGTTATAACATTACCAATTTATACATATTATACAAACAATCCTGCTGCTTTACCTGACAGACAACTACCACTTATCTCAGGTACAGCATTTGACCAGTTTGGTATATCACAGGTTGAAGTATTAATTCGTGATTTAACTTCTGGTAATACTTATTGGACTGGATCAAGCTGGATTGATTATGAACCTTTAGATTGGCCTGATGCTTCTGGAACAAATATGTGGCAGTTTACTTCAACACCTACATGGCAGTCAGGAAGACAGTATAGAGTTTATTCTAAATCAAAAGATGTTGCAGGAAATATTGAAGACCGTGGTCCTGCATTACCATCTTTGTATGATAGAACATTTACTTTTGATAACACGCCACCTGTGTCAAGAGTAACATATCCTGAAGATGGTGGATATTATATTTCACCGACTGTTATATCAGGTACAGCAGCAGATGTTGTCCCACCAACAGGTCCTAATACATCTGGTATCCTTAATGTTAAAGTTATAATTAAACGTCTTGATACAAATCAGTATTGGGATGGCACATCTTGGGTTACAACAGTTTACGAACTTGACACAGTATGGGTTGCAGCAGAAGGAAGATGGTATAGAGATTATGGTTTACCGGATTGGGAGGATGGTGTTGAATATCAAATACAATCTCGTGCTTATGATAACGCTACAAATCCTGAGCCTGAACCGTTGCATCCCGGTTCAACATGGATTTGTGACAAAACACCGCCGTTGGTTTATCTACAACGACCAATACATAGTTTAGTTGAACCACCTAATAAGTATTACAGAGTCCTACCAACAATTTCAGGTACTGCATATGATGCAAATCCAATATCAAAAGTTGAGATAAGAATTTATAGCTACATTGATGGTGGCTGGTGGGATGGGAATGGATGGAATATGGAACTATCAGCAGATGATGCATGGTTTACAGCAGTATCAACAACTGATTGGACAATTTGGTATACAACATTTACTTCTTGGCAGTCAGGATATGTTTATAAAGTTGAAGCAAGGGCACAGGATGATGCAGGAAATTATTCTACAGTTTATTCAACATCTATATTTAGATATGATACAACAAAACCTGAAACCTATGTTTCCTTCCCACCAAACGGATCCTACATTGGTGCATTAAGTGAAATTTATGGTACTGCGAAAGATTTGCCTGATCCCGCAGGGGCATATTATGGTCCATCAGGATTATACAATGTACGTATTGCTGTAAGAAATAACAGAACAGGTATGTGGTGGTCAGGTACAGGATTTACAGCTGAAACTTTGACAGAACGTCCTGTTTCAGGATTAGCAAGTTGGACATTTTCTGAAATTAATACTGCATCTTTAGAATCAGGTACATCGTATTATATCACAGCACGTGCTGAAGATAACGCTGGGAATCCACAAAGCGATGTTAATAACCGTGGTAATCAAGAGGATTGGTTCAATATTCGTGGGGCAACATTTACTTTTGATAACACACCGCCTGTCTCAAGAATAGAATTTCCAGCAAATAACGGTGCATACAATACACCGTTTACAATACTTTCTGGAACATCAGTTGATTTAACTGCTGGTGTGAACAAAGTAGAGATTTCAATACAAAATATTACGGACAGTGGTTATCCATACTGGAACCATAATTTAAATATTTGGGAAGCAAACGCGCCTGAAGAACGATGGATAACTATATCAACTTCAGGGGCTGGTGGCGAAGTTGTGAGATGGGTTTATGAAAACGCGTCAATCTATTGGACCGACGGAAGAATTTATCGTGTCCGTGTAAGAGGATATGACAATGTTGAAATACCACAAGCAAATGTTGAAACAGATCCGTTTATTTCATCACATACGTTTATCTATGATACAACAAAACCTACCTCAACTGTATTACAAGTACGTGTTGCTGGTGAATGGAAGAACATTGAAGAATTATATTTTGAAAGTGTTGAATACATTGGTGGTTCAGCAGCGGATAATCTACATCCGTTAAACAACAGTGGTATTGTACCCAACAGTGGTGTAAAGATTTGTTTAATACGAGATGAGAATGAAAACGAGATAATTGATGAAGACGGTTCTGATTTAATTTGGGATTTTGTTGAGTCAACATGGACTGCTTATACAGGAACAATTGGTTCTAACAACTGGGGTGTATGTTCAGGTGGTGAACCCTCATGGCAGTCACCAGCGTTCTCAACAACTACTTGGAAGTCAGGAAAGTTATATTTCGTACGTTCACAAGCAACAGACCGTGCTGGTAATGTTCAAGATTATGATGTATCTAATTGGAAGAGATTTTATGTGACACTGCCAGCAAATTCGTTTGTTTTAACACCTCAGTATGATACAGTTGTTGCTGGAACAAAAATGAGGATAACTGTAAGAGCGGTTGATATCAATGGTGATACTGCGAAGAACTATGTTGGAAGAATAAGGTTTACTGTTGATGGCTTGTATCCAGATGGTGCAGGACCTGAATATAAATATGTTTCAGGTTATAATTATCAACCTGAGGAAGGTTGGTTGCCTGAAGATTATACATTTACTTTAGCTGATAAAGGTGAGAAAACATTCTATACAGTTGCAGTGGATTCTGAAGCAGTACATCTTGTTAAAGCAGGAACAAGAAGGATCCGTGTAACAGATATACCGGACGGTTTTGGAAGAGATAATATTACAGGTTTTGTTGATGTAGTTGTTTTACCAGCATCACCGGTTAAACTAAGAGTTGTTGTTCCTGGTGTATCAAGAGCGCCTGGTGTAATTGGTGGTCTTTCCGGCTCACCGTTTACACAAACTGCTGGTGTCTCATTTGATGTAAAAGTTGATGCATGTGATAGGTATTGGAATGTTGTACCAACAACATCAACTTTAGTAAGGTTAAATGTAACACCGGGTTCTGACCCATATACTACATCTTTACCACAAGAAAAAGAACTTTTAGATGGTTCTGGTTTACCACAAGGGACAACAACGTTTGTTGTTTTCTTTGTCCAACGTGGTAATCAGTATCTAACTGCTGAAGATATCGGTACAACAAACTTTACTGCTCATACAATACCACAACCTGTACCTGTGAACCCAGCAACTGCTTTGAAACTACAAGTGATACTACCTGGTGAGACAGCAGAATGGGGTAAACCACCATATGATACCCCTGCCGGTGGTAAGATTGGTTTACCAACAACACAGGTTGCTGGTGTTACATTCAATGTTCAAGTTAACGCATGCGATTATTATTGGAACAGAGTTGATAATGCTAATCCAACAGTAAGAATTGTTACAACTGACAAATATGATGTTGAACCTTCAACACAAACTTTAGTTTCTGGTACTACAACATTTGCTATAACCTTAATTACTGCTGCTACTGTTTACAACAACATAATGGTTTCAGGTGCAACACATTATATCTATGCTTCAGTATATGAAGGTATTTCTTTATCAACAGGTGTATCTTCAGGTGTTTATGTTATACCTACGACAGCAGAAAAACTTTTAGTTGTTTTACCAGGACAGACACCTGAACCCGGTTCTTCAACAGGGTTAGTTGGTACACCTATAACATTTACTGCAGGTACTACTCAATATATTGATGTTTACCTTGTTGATACATATAACAACAGACATTCAACTGCAACACAACCTGTTGTTGCAATAGATATATCACCGTATCCAAATCCTGATGTTTCAATAGAACAAAATCCTGCTGAAGCACAACTTGTAGCTGGATATAAACAGTATAGTGTATGTTTCTTAGTTGCAACAGGACAAACAAACGGTCCTTCACAAAGAAGTATTTCTGCTACAGATACAGGTGGTAGTGGGACAAATTATGAAGGGTTTACAACACAAGCAATATATGTCTCGCCTGCGGAAATAGAGAAACTACAACTTGTTGTTCCTGGAGAGACAGTACAACCTGGTATTCCTGAAGGAAAAACTGGTTCACCTACTGCACGTACAGCTGGTGTTTCGTTTAATGTCACAGTACGTTCATGTGATAGATATTGGAACCATAACACAAATGGTACAATGGAAGTAAAACTTGTAACTACAGATCCTTATGATACAGAACCTGTATTTAGTTTAGTTTCAGGACAAAAAATACAATCGCTTACTTTAAGAAGAGCAAGACCTACAGGCAACACGCTTGATGTTGTATATGTTGATATAACAGCAGTTGAAGCATCAACTTCACCTATAACTTCATCACATACTGTCTCAGGTATATTAGTTAATCCGAACAATGCTGCAAGGTTGCAACTAATACTTCCTGGTGAGACAGCGGAACCTGGCCATCCTGAAGGTAAAGTTGGTACAATACCAAACATTACTGCAGGTACACCGTTTACTGTAGTTGTGAACCTTGTTGATAATTGGTGGAACAGAGTTGCATTAGATGAGCCTGAGATAAGGGTTTATACACCAAATGATCCTTACGATGTTGAACCTTCAACTGAACAACTTCTTGCAGGACAATATGTATTCACAAACGCTATAAACATAGTTCGTGCAGGGACACATACTGTTCTTGTTGAAGATATAGATGGTATACCACCACTTTATATATCAACAACATCAAGAAGTTTTATAGTTTTACCGAGAGCTGCATCACAACTACAAGTTTTAGTTCCTAACCAACAAAACCTTGCTGGTAACTGGTCTGGCTCACCTAATGCAACACCACCTTACGGTAAAAATACTGCGGTAACACAAACACAAACTGCTGGTGTAGCGTTTACTGTAACTGTTAACGCATGTGATACATATTGGAATATAACAACTACAAACACGCTTGTTTGGATACAAGTTATGAAGACAGCAACAGAGGTAGATCCTTACGCTGAAATCACACCAGCATCTGTTAATTTAGTTGATACTGCAACATTTACTGTTGTAGTAAAAACTGCACAAGCAAGAAGAATTAAAGTAACTGATGGTGATGGAGGACTTTTGGACCAGCTTGGTGAAGTGTTTAATGTTAACCCAAATGAACCATCTAAGATATTTGTGATATTACCAGGTGAGACAGCAGACCCTGGCTCGCCTACAGGTAAATACGGGACGCCTTCATGGCAAGAAGCTGGATATTCGTTTATGCCAACAATAAGGTTAGTAGATGATTATTATAACCCAACACCTGCACCACAGGATATTGTTGTGAGATTAACAACTGAAGATCCGTATGATAGTTACACCTATGGAGATTATATTGATTATGTTATACCTGCAGATAATACTGATGGTACATCTTCAGAATATCCTACTTTAATTACAGCGACAACTATTGGTTGGCGACTTACCGCTGATGATATATCACCAAATATATATCAAACATACATTACAGAAGGTGTTAAAGTTAAACCAAGAAGAGATGAAGCTGGTTATGAAAGAAAACTTCTTGTAACTTTGCCAGGTGAAATACATGTATGGGGTAAACCACCGTATACATTAGGTGATACAACTGGTGGTAAAACAGGTGTTCCACAAGTTGTAACTGCTGGTTTAACTTTCTCAGTTACAGTTTATGCATGCGATTATTACTATAACAGGATTGATGATACACTTTTTGGTATCTCACCTGCTGAAGGTAATCCTTTAGTAGGAGTGGAAACTTCAGATCCTTACGATATAGAACCTTCAGCTGAACAACTTGTTGATGGTAGGAAAGTATTTAACATAACATTAGTTAAAGCAGGAACATTCACAATAACAGCTTCTGATATAGATGGTGTTGGGATTTATTATCAACCATATACAACACCAATATCTACTTGTCAAGCAAATGTTGCTGTAAAACTACTTGCAGTACTTCCTGGTGAAACATACTTACCGGGTTCGCCAAATGGTAAAACTGGTACACCAGAAGTGTTTACTGCTGGTGTACCATTTAATATCACAGTATATGGTTGTGATGAATATTGGAATTTAAATCCGAACGCTGTCGCTTTAGTAAGAATAACAGATTCTGATGTGTACAACTCAACACCGCCTGCAACATCTTTAGTTTCAGGACAAGCAATAATACAACATACTTTTGTTACTGCAGCAACACATTATATTTTAGTTGAAGATATTGATGATAGTCCACTTGCAAGTTATACAGTACCCGTTGTTACAGTAACAGCTAATGTTCCAACAAAACTTTTAGCAATACTTCCCGGTGAAACATATAAACCTGGTAAGTATAACATTGCACCTTATGGTAAAGAAGGAACACCTATTACTCAAACTGCTGGTGTTTCATTTAATGTTACTGTTTATGTAACAGATGATTATTATAACAGAGCATCAACTTTTGTTGCATGCTGGCTTACAACTGAAGATCCATACGATGTTGAACCATCAACACTAACACTTGTTGCAGGTGCTACTACATTCCAAGTTACATTTGTTTCTGCAACAGATCCATTCAACTGGAACAACTCTGGCTGGGAGATAACTGTTTATGCAGCGTCAACCTTGCAGATATATCAGTCAGCAGCTATTCCTGTACAACCAAACCCGTCAACTACTAACGATAGGATACAAGTGTTACTGCCAAACGAAGTTGCACGTCCTGGTAAACCACCATACACTGATTCAACTGGTGGTAAAGAAGGTGTTGTTGAGCCACAAACAGCAGGAACAGCTGTTTTAGCAAAGATAAACATTTGCGATTATTACTGGAACAGAAGAACTGATAATGTTGTGAATATAAACTTAGACTGTGTTGGTTTCCAAGATTATGTTGGTGATGGTAACACACCTAAGTATGCTTCGTTAACAGCAGGAACAAGCGATTATTATGTTGTGTTCTACACAACAGGGTTATGGAGTATAACGGCGACACATGCTGATTATCTGTCATATAACTCTTCATTAATTGAGATAAAACCAGCTTCAGCTGAAAAATTGTTAGTTGTGCTACCAGGTCAAGTGATATCACCGTTAGCACAATATGGAAGAACAGGGATGCCACAAACTGCAACTGCTGGTGTTGGATATAATGTTACGGTTTATGCATGTGATAGATATTATAACTGGCAACCAGTTGAAACTGTATCATCTACAGTAAGATTAACAACTACTGATTTGTTTGACACAGAACCTGATGATCTTGTATTACAAAATGGTACAACTGTCTTTACTATAATTCCTGTTACTGCAGGGACACATACGGTGACAGTTGTTGACTTAACCCCGCCTGTTATGGAAACAAATGTTTCATCAACATTTACTGTAGTACCAAACAATGTTGCAAGGTTGCTTATAGTTGTACCTGGTGAAACAATACTTCCTGGTTCACCAACTGGTAAACAAGGCACACCTTTGATACAAACTGCAGGGATACCATTTGGTTGCACTGTTTACGCGACAGATACTTACTTTAACCCAACAACTGATACTTCGTTTGTTAGAATTGATACTTCTGACAACTGGGATATACATCCGTCAACACAACAGTTAGTAAACGGGACAACAGTGTTCTTTGTTACACTTGTGACAGCAGGGTCTCAACATAGATTATATGCAGTAGATACAGACGCACCATACCTTGAAACATCAACAAGTTCTGTTATAACAGTACAACCTAAGATATTCCCGCTTTCAGAACTTAAACTCCAGATATTACTTCCTGGTGAAACATATGAACCAGGTAAGTGGGAAAACGGTGTAAATCCACCACCATATGGTAAAGAAGGACAACCTACACCACAAATTGCTGGAGATAATTTTGTTGTTACAGTGAACTTAGTTGATAAGTTTTATAACAGAGTTGAAAGCGGTGTTGATATGCCATGGGTTGAACTTGTCAAAGTAGGAGAGTATGATCCTTATGCAGTGTATCCTTCATCAAAACAACTTGTTAACGGTACAACAACATTTGTTGTACAACTTAGAACATCAGGTTGGGCATTAAACCCATCAAGTTGGACAATTACTGCAAGAGATGTTGATGGTGTTGATCCAACATATCCAGATGCTGTATCTGAAAAAGTTACTGTTTTGCCAAATGTTGCAAAGAAGTTACAGATAATACTTCCTGGTGAGACATGGTTACCTGGTTCACTTGAAGGAAGAACAGGTACGCCTGAAGTTTGGGTTGTTGATTCAACAAGAACAATAACAGTGCAAGTATGTGATGACTACTGGAATGTTACAAATACAAATATTACAGCAACACTTACTACTGAAGATCCACATGATACTCCTGACCCACAATCTATTGGTATCACAAATGGTAGAACATTTGTTGAAAGAAACTTGGTTACTGCAACAACTGATGGTTGGAGAATACAAGTTTCTGCAACAGGTCTTATTGAATACATCACACCGAAGATTGTTGTTAATCCGGGACCACCTGTTAAACTTCTTGCAGTAGTACCAAACGAAACTTATGTTCCAGGTTCACCAACAGGTAAGACAGGTTCAGTAGTACCACAACAGGCTGGTATTCCGTTTACAATTAGTGTGTATATAACTGATAGCAGGTGGAACTTAGTAACTTCAACATCAGCACTTGTTAAAGTAGAAACTGAAGATCCGTATGATGTTGAACCATCACCAAAATCAACTACAAACGGTATTGCAACTTTTGATATAGAATTTAGGCGTGGTGTTGGTGAACAATACAAAATCATTGTTTCAACTGCAGCTGGAAATAATTTAGAAAAATATGTAACACCGCCAATACAATCTAACCCTGGTGTTGCTACAAAACTTCAACTACTTGTACCTGGTGAAGAAGCGGTTCCCGGAAGATGGTACACAAACGGTAAAGAAGGCACACCGCGAGCATGGTATGCAGGCGAGTTAGAAGCTGTTGTAGTAAATGTTGTTGACAAATATTGGAACCCAGTGACTACTGTGAACACTACAGTAAGATTATCTGCTACAGATCCGTTCTATGAAGCACCGCCTGACGCTGCTACAACAAATGGTACTGTAACAATTTATACATCTTTGGTTACAGCAACAACAACTGGTTGGAGAATAACAGCGTCTACAGCACCAAATGCTGATAATCCGTATCTGTTGCCAGATACATCGCCGGCGATTGTTGTTCATCCTGGAAGAGCAACACGAATTTTAGTTTTAGCACCTGGTGAAGTTCATATTCCGGGTTCACCAACAGGTAAAGATTCATCAGGTATAATTACCCAAGTTGCAGGGTCCTCGTTTACTATCACAGTTTATGCTACAGATTCAAGATATAATATCGCTGAATCGTCAAGAGTAATAAGAATTACAACTGATGATTTGTATGATACTGAACCGTCTACAAAAGCGTTAATCACAACAGATGAATACTTGAGTATTGCAACATTTACTTTGACACTTATAACAGCGAACCGTGGCGCACTTGACCCACAAAATAGAAATACTTTAGTAACAGCAGAAGATGTTACCGAGGATATACCACCAGCTGAAAGATTAACTTCAGGCAATTCTTCAGTCCCAGTACAACCAGCAGATGCACAGTATCTTTTAATGGTTGTCCCTGGTGAGACACATGTCCCTGGTAAACCACCGTATTATCCGGAGTTTGGTGGTAAAACCGGGACACCACAAAATCTTACTGTAGGTGTTACATATTATGTTACAGTAGCAGCATGCGATTTGTATTGGAACATAAATCCTGCTCACAATCCATTAGTTAAGGTATGGACTTCTGATCCCTATGATACAGACCCGACACCGCTTGGTCTTGAAAACGGTATGAAGAGTTTCCCTGTAAACTTAAGAAGAGCAACTTTATATCAAGGATTACAAGAGTCCCTAACTATTTATGCACAACATGATGCTGACCCACAACAATACGCTGCAACTTATGTTGGCGGTATAAATGTTACACCTGAACCAAACGCAATACAACTTTTAGTTCTTGTACCAGATGAACAACACGAACCCGGCTCTATCTTAGGTAAGACAGGTTCTGTGATACAACAGACAGCAGGAGTGTGGTTTGATGTAAAAGTTTATTGTGTGGATAGGTTTAACAACATAGTTCCTACAGCACAGCCCGGTGTTACACTTACATCATCTGATCCTAACGATGGTGTTGATGCTGAGACAGGTTTAGGTTGGGATCCATCTTATCAACCATTACTTAACGGGACAACAGTGTTCAGGGTTGCATTGGTTACAGCATCAACTTGGCATTATTTAACTGCTGAAGATACTGATGGTAACCCACCATATTATGGTAAACGAGATTCTTCTTTGGTATGGGTAAATCCGGGTCCACCTATCAAACTACAAGCGTTACTACCGGGTGAAATACCAAGACCTAACACAACAAAAGGTAAAGAAGGAACGCCGGAAACTCAACAAGCAGGTCAACCATTCTATGTAAATGTTAGGATAACAGATATATTATGGAATCTTGTTCCGACAGCAGGTGCTAATGTTAAACTTATAACACCGTATGATGAGTATGATGATGAACCAACACAATCAACAGTAAACGGTGAAGCAAATATTGAAAAAGTAATACTTACTGCATCACAAGAACGAACTGATACAAATCCGCCATACTGGGAACCATTTAAGTATCACATAATTATTGCAACTGATACAGGCGGGTTGTATCAAACAAATATAACTTCTACATTTACTGTAACATCTTCTACATTTACAAGATTACATGTGATATTGCCAGGTGAAAAATATGTCCCAGGTAAACCACCGTATGATGGCACCGGTGGTAAAGAAGGAGAACCTTTAGTACAAACAGCAGGTGTGCCAATTTCAGGTGGGACAATTATAAGAGCAGGGACAACTATATACTTTAATGTAGCTGTATTTGCAGTTGATGATTATTACAACTTAGTTTATTCAGGCCAACTTGTTTCAATATATACAACAGATCCATATGATACACATCCGTCACCACAGGCGCTTAATTTAGGATATGCTAACTTTACAAATGTTTCAATGGTTACATCTTCAACATGGACAATAAGAGCGTCTGCTTCAGGTGTACAAGATGGTATCTCATCAGATGTGTTCATACAACCTAATGTACCGACAAGGTTAGCAATATATGCGCCTGGTGAAACACCAGAACCTGGTTATACAGCAGGTCGTGGTAGAACAGGGACACCTATACAACAAACAGCTGGTGCTTACTTTGACTTAACAGTCCGTGCCTGTGATGCGTATTATAATTTGACAACAGCATCGCCTACTGTAACTGTTCTGATTGATGATTGGGATATAGATTATGAAGTGTTTAGAATCTCAAGAACGAAAGAGTTAATAAACGGAACAACTACATTTACTGTACGTCTTGCAGCAGCAAAGGTTATTGTTGCGTCAGCTACTGCGTCAGGATATATTTCAGATTATACCGGTGGTATACCTGTTATTCCTGACACACCATTTAGATTTTTGATTTTACCGCCGGGTGTCACAGCAGTTCCTGGTAAGCCACCATATCCAACAACTGAATTGCCTATATCAACAGGAGGTATCTCAGGGACACCTTCAGCACAAACAGCAGGTGTGTCTTTTAACATAACAGTTCGTGCAGTTGATAAATGGTGGAACAAAACATCAGCACAACCTATTGTAACATTAGAATCAAACGATCCTTGGGATTATCCTACAGAAAAACAAGTACAGTTATCAAATGGTGAATACATATTGTCCTGGACGTTGGTTACAAGAAATGATGTTGGTTGGTATATAAGAACAAAAGATTCTGTTTCACCAACACTTGTAAATTATAGGACTGCAAATATAAAAGTAAATCCTAACACTGCAACATCGCTTAAGATTTATCTACCTGGTGAGACACATGAATGGGGTGAAACATCAGCACATCCTTCCGCTACAGTACCCTATGGTATTTCAGGAACACCTACAAATTGGACCGCAGGTATACCAAACACTGTTGTTGTAAACGCAGTTGATGACTGGAATAATAGAAATGATACCGATGCATCACCTGTAAAACTTACACCTACAGATCCTTTTGTTTCAGCACAAACATATGGTTTAGTTAATGGTTCATGGACCTATACATTTACATTGGTAACTGCAGGGACACATACTTTTGTTGCTGAAGACCAAGAAGCACCTCTGCTTAATACTTATCGTTCATCAGTGTTTACAGTAGATGTTTCAACTTGGGGTAAACAACTGCATATAACACTGCCTGGTGAAACATATGTTCCTGGTATGCCACCATATGATGTTGATGAACAGAATGGTATAGGTGGCAATGGTGGTAAGTCAGGAGAACCTTTAGTGCAGACAGCCGGTGTACCGTTTACAATAACAGTTCGTGCAGTTGACTCTTTCTACAACTTATTAACAGACGAGGTTTCATTGGTCCGCGTAGTAGCTTCGATCTCAGCCTACGCACCTGATATAGGTCAGCCATATGAAGGGTATGTTGTTGAACCAGAGGAAGCATCTTTAGTAGGCGGTGTTTCAACATTTACAGTTACACTTTTAACTGCACATTCAACCTGGACAATAGAAGCGCTAGATGTTGATGCAAACCCAGATTTAGCTAAAGGTAGAGCAAGAGTTTATGTGAAACCAAATAATCCAACAAAACTACAAGTTATTGTACCTGACGAAATTGAGAACCCAGGTTCATCATCTGGTAGAATTGGTTCCATTAGGACACAGACAGCAGGTGTTGGTTTCACAGTAAAAGTTAACCTGTGTGATGATTATTGGAACAGAGTAAAAGAAGGTTCAATGCCACTTGTGTCAATTTGGACTTCTGACCCGTATGATATCCATCCTACTGCGTTAACTTTGGTTAATGGTCAGAGGTTGTTCAGCGTGACACTTGTTACAGCTTCTTCAGTAACGATAACAGCCTCAGGCGGTGGGTACATAATGGGTGTATCATCAGAAGTGCCTGTTGTACCAAACGTTCCTACAAAATTACTTGTAGTTGTACCACCACAACAACAGGTTAATGGGAAAAATACAGAACCTGTTGGTAGAACAAATGTTGCGGTAACTACACAGACTGCAGGTGTACCATTTACAGTTACAATTTATGCTGTGGATAACTACTACAACTTTGTCTCAACTGTTGTCCAAACAATAACTGTTACTACATCTGATGATTATGATACAGATCCTGGTAATGTTACTATGATTAATGGTGTTGCAACTGTGAACATTGACTTTAGGACTGCTGGGTTCCAAACTGTCACAGCTGTTGATAATGATCCAAACTCACCATTATTAATGTCTCATACATCATCGTTAATACCTGTGAAATCAGGTTCTGCAAAGAAACTGCATATATGTGCACCTGGTGAGATATACGATCCTGGTAGGCCACCTTATGTACCAGGTTCTGCAATAGGTGGTAAACAAGGCTCACCACAGAATCAAACTGCAGGTGTAGCATTTGATGTTGTGATAAGAATAACAGATGATTATTGGAACTTAGTTGAAGCATCTTCTGCTGGATGTAGAGTAGCGACAAACGATCCTTATTCACCATCAAATAATATTGAACTTACAATATACTCATCAGCAACTATTTCAATTACACTTGTATCAGCATCGTCTGCTACTGCAGATAAAGTTGTGTATGTAGAAGACATAGATGGGGTTGATCCAACCTTGTCTTTAGGTAGAACACAGAATATATTTGTAACTCCTGGTACACCACAAAAGTTGTTGTTAGTATTACCAGGGCAGACACTTGTAGGTGGTCATCCACAAGGTAAAACTGGGACACCGGAAGTTCTTGTTGCAGGACAACAGTTTACAGTAACTGCTGCGATAACAGATGCATACTTTAATCCAACACCTGGTGTTTCTGTTACATTACAAGTAGATTCACCTCTTGATAACTTTGATACAGAACCATCACCACGTGATGTTGACACAGCTACTGGCAAACAATACTTTGATTTCACATTAGTTACTGCAGCTACACATTATTTAAGAGTTAGGGATGTTGATGGAGTACCACCATTGTATCAAGAATATCCAGCAAATCCATCTGACCTTGCAGTGACAACATTTACAGTAAGGCCAGCAAACGCAGTAAAACTACAGTTGATACTGCCTGGTGAAACACCAGTTCCTGGTAAATATAACATTGAACCTTATGGTAAAGTTGGTTATCCTGTAAACCATACAGCAGGCGAATTATGGTATGCTACAGTAAGATTAGTAGATGCTTATTATAATTTAGTGACAGATGTTTCACCACAACCAGAAGTTGCAATACGTACTGCTGACCCGTTTGATATAGAACCATCAACTGAACCTTTAACTTCAGGACAGGGAGTTTTCCCAATTGTGTTAAGGACAGCGGCAACCTGGCATTATTTAATTGTAGAAGATGTTGATGAAATAGATCCGTTATACGCTTCTGACCAATCACCACAGTTCACCGTCTATCCTTCAACACCAACAAAGTTGTTAGTAGTTGTACCTAATGAAACATTTGTCCCAGGTTCACCTTATGGTAAAACCGGTTCTGTACAAGATTATGTTGCAGGTGCAAACTTTGTTGCAACAGTATATTTGGTTGATGATTACAACAACCGTGTAAGAAGTGATTGGCCAATGCCTACCGTTGGTATAGAAACTTGGGATCCAAAAGATACCGAACCTTCACCAAAACAACTTATTGATGGTGCAAATGTGTTCACTTTAACACCACTACATGCTACATCTTCCTGGACACTTACTGCAATAGATATTGATGGAGAGGAACCACATTATTCTTCAGGTACTTCTTCAGCAATACGTATATGGCCAAATGTTGTCCATCATATGCATATTGTTGACTATCCAGAGACAGTTGTAGCAGGTACTGGTTTTTCAGCAAAAGTTGTCCTTTATGACCAGTATGAGAACAAAGTTTCAACTGGTATAAACTGGGTAAACTATGCTCAGGATGGATATAGAGTAAAGTTTGATGGTGAATACTTCCCGCCACCACAAACGCCTGAACTGCCATCAGAATATGACTGGGTTGTATCAGATTATGGTGAACGAACATTTACAGGTATTGTATTAAAGAAAGCAGGACAAAGATGGATCAAAACATATCAAACAAACCCGTTAAATACTTTAATATCTTCAGAACGTTCTTGTGATCCGAACCCGGACAGAGTTGGTGAAGAAGGTGAACACGGTAGTATAATAACTTATATCAATGTACAACCCGGTCCACCTGCTTCCTTCTTCGTAATAGAATCCACTGCTACTGCAGGGACAGAGTTTTATACATATGAAGTAAAAGTTCCTGCAGGGACACGTGCTGATTGGGGTAAGATACAAGTTATAGCATACTTGTCTGACACGTATGCAAACATTGTACCTTTAAGCGGTGTACCGGTTGAAATTTCTGTTATAGATGTAGTTGGTTCAACAGGTGTTGTTTCTTATACATCGCCTGCATCTGATACGTCTCCGCCTGAGCCGGTATACTATGCAGTAACAGATTCTTCAGGAGCTGTTGGTCTTGACCCGCCATTGTATTATTATGGTTCTAAGAAACTAAACGATTCAGCAAGGGTAAGATTTTCAACAGGGACAATTGTTGGTACAACAAGAAGAATAACAACAATTGGTGGTACACCGTATAGGTTAGTAGTATTAAATCCGCCTTCAGAACTTGTTGCTGGTAATGAAACACCGTATATTATCATTCAACGAAGAGATGAGTTTGATAACCCAACATACCAAGGTGATACTTGGGCACAATTAGTAACCAATTCGCTTGCAAGAAATCAACAGCCACAACGTAACTGGGACTTTAGGTTTGCGCCTGGTGCTGACAATACATTAGGTCCTGATTATGTTATATGGTTCTACAATTCTATTAAATCAACTTCTGTCGCTATAATTTATTACGACGAGATGTCATCTATACCTGAGGATGAAGATGGAAGACCTTCATCTGGTAAATGGACAATACAAGTACAAGCGTTTGGTAACGATCCTACAAGATGGGCTTCGTTTGATCTGTTAGTAAAACCAGATGAGATAACAAAAGCTGCGTTTGATAATCCACAAAGACGGCTCACTGCTGGTTCACCAAAAGAATATACTGCAATAGGACCCGGTCCTAATAGTTTAGAATTTGAAGTTGAACTACAAGACAGGTGGGATAACCCTGTTATAACCACATATCCTGTGACTGTATTGTTATCATCTATAAGAGAACCGTCTAGATTCAATGATTCTTATTCGTTCTCGTTATCAAGCCGTGTAGTAGGTGGTCCTGCATATGGCACACCGCCTGTGTTTGAAACACCAATAACGTCCTTCACTATTGATGCGGGCAGCTATTATAGACAGTTCTACTATCTTGACACAAACGCTTCTGAAAACTATGGTGTTCAACCAACAACATATCCGATAATTGTTGCAACACCGTTAGGACAAAAAGGTGATGGGACACCATGGGCTGTTGCTCAACAATCTGTAATCATCATGCCTGACAGGATTAGAAGGATTGGTATCTACGGTACATATTCAATACCGCCAGATCCAACTTATATACAAACACTTATTGCTGGTGTTACATCACAACCAATGATGCTTGCAACAGAAGATTTCTATGGCAATATCGCACCAATACTTGAAGCAGACCTTTCTGCTGATAATCCAAGAAGGATAAGAATTGTTTCAACTTCTACCGGTACAGTACAATTTGCAATTGGTTCAACTTCAACATGGACAACTACTGAAGGTATAGCATACTTTAGGTTAGGTGATAGAACAACTACATTCTATCTTATTGACACGCTTGCATCAGTAAGATATGGTGTTTATGATACAACACATACTTTGTTTGCTGACACTGTGGTTAATCCTGGAATGTGGACTGTTGGTCAAAGAGCGTACCGTGTGATACCAAACATTGCACACCATCTTGTAGTTGTTACACCACCAAGAAGGTTGATCGCTGGTACTACTATACAGTTTGATGGTACTGCTTCTGATACATCAACGATGACAGTTTCAGCGAAAGGTGGTCCTATGGTTATAACAAAGAATGGTGAACCTGTGTTTGCAGGTATTACTGTACAGATAAGAGATGAGTTTGAAAATGTTACAATATCTACTGAAGATATAATTTTATCCTGTGAAGTATTAGATTCGCCACAAGCTTATGGTTCTGTTGACCCAACACAAGATTTAGATGGTGCTGGATGGACATTAATGACAGGCGGTGGGAATATACTTTCAGTTTTAATCCCAGCAGGTAATGATTCTGGAACATTCTATTATTTTGATACTGTTGCTGGTTCTCATACAATGAAAGTTTCAGGTAGGACTGCTTCAGGTAGAGATATTTTACCTATGTATCAACAACACTATATCACACCAGCACCTATTAAGTATTTCACAATACATCATCCGTTTGATATATCCAACCCGTTAAGAGTACATGAGCCGGGACTTCTAACAGTTAAAGCAAGGGATAGATACGGTAATGTTGCCACAGGTGACGAGATAAACGCACAGTGGTATACAGGAACAATTGTCTTCTCACATTCAGGTGATCCTGAAAAAATTACATTAAAAGATGCAATAGAACTTACAACATATTATACTTTTGTAAAAGAAGATGCTGGTGTTTATAATAGATTACAACTTATAAGCCAAATACAACAAACACTTAAAGTTTTTGTTACTGACTATGCTACTATAGAACTTCCTGATGAAGATCCTAACAAGATATATGGTTATACTGCAGATACATTCAGAGAAGTACCTGTACATTCAGATGGCGATGTTGTGACAAGCGGTATTGTGGTAGAACCAGCAGACTTAGTACCTGTACCATATGGTGACCCTGATAATCCTGAATCAACCTGTGATGATAGTTATGATAAGAAACAAGAGTTGCTTGAAGGAACAATTTATCAAGGTAAAACAGCACTATTCCAAGGTGACGGAAATACATATGAAAAACCAGCTCCTGTACCAATGTTACGACTTACTTTGCGTGTGTTACCATCAAATATTACAGAAACTGCTACATGGACACAACTACGTGTTGATAAAAAAGGTACTGCGTTACCACAGGATATATGGATTGGTTTGTATTATGATGAAAACGGTGATGGTAAATTCCAAGGTGAGACAGTATTAGATGGTGCTTCGCCGGATCCGTTAGTAAGAGTAGGCGAATACGATGCGTTATCAAACGCATGGTATTTTACTGGTATGAGCGAGTTTATCTCAGCGGTACCAAAGAATTATTTCTTATGTGTTCGTATTTCAACAGTTGCACAAGCAGGGACATATTTAGGTTTAGAAATAAATAATCACAACTATTTAACGATGGTAGGTGTAGCAAGGGTTGCTGCAAACAATTTCAGTATCTTTACTGACACTTCTGCTATTAAACGAGAGGAAGCAAAAGTTTATTGTGTAGCAGAAGACATTGCAGCATCTGTTGAAACAACAAGGTCAACAACAGTATATCAAGGACAACCTAATGCTGGTATGTTAAAAATTAAAATATGGACAAAAGAATATACTGCATATCTTAACGGATTTAAGATAACAAGGACAGGGACAGGTGTTGATAATGATATTAAAGGAGTAGCGTTGTTTATTGACGACAATGGTACTGGCGATCCATCAAGTGGTGATGGTATATTCCAGCCAGCGTTGGATAGAAGAGTATCTGACTGGGTAACATTTTCAACACGTGCTGCTTTAGTATATTTGAACAATGTGCAAGAAATATCGCCATCAACTATAACATATTTTGTTTCATACAAAATAGCAGATTCTGCGTATGTTGGCACAACACATGGTGCTGCAATAGTTGACGCAGCAGATATACGTCTTGGTGAAGGTGTTGTTTTACCAATACCTGCATATTATTCGTCTTTAGTGACAGTTATACCAACATCTGATGAAATGAACCTTGTTGATTATAACAAAACAGCACCTAATAATTTCTCAATACCTGGTGCTGCAACACAAGGTGATAAAGATGTAGTTGTTGCAAGGTTGACTTTGCAATGTCTACAAAGAACAGCAATATGGATAGGTTTAAAACTTGACAGATACAATCCTAACAGAGTTAACCAACCTGAAGATATTGAAAATATTAAAGTTTATTATGATGCAAATGGTAACGGTTTGTTTGATAAAGATATAGATGAACTTGTCACACCAACTGATAAAAAATATACATTCCCTGTATCATACTTAAAAGTAGATGTTTCAACTACGGATACGACAATATATCTTGAAGATGTTTCAAAGATAGCACTTTCACCTACGGTAGATTTCTCGCCATTCCCTGAAGCACCTGGAAGAGTCGTATTGTCAGATGGTAGTGAGAACCTTGAAGTTGTATACTTTAATGGTGTTGATAGAGAAAACAATGCTTTAACCGGATGTCTCAGAGGGCAAGAAGGAACAACTGCGCGTTTCCATCCAAAAGGTGCAAAAGTTTCAGGACAAGCAGTTTTATGGATACTTGGCAACTTCTTTGACTTAGGTCCATACAGAGTTGGTCAAGAAATACTATCAGAAGTACCAAAAGATTATTTTGTCTGTGTTGACATAAACTATCTTGCAAAAGTTCACGAAGCGTCACAGATTGGTATATCAATTAAAACAACGGATTATTTCAAAGTTGTAGAACCTGATTTCGTAGCGAACAGGTTCGGTATAATAGGTCCAAAACCAGAAGGTAAGTCAGAATCAGGTATTGGTAGTATAATGGAGTACGCAGATGCTGTTACATTTAGGTTCGTAGATATCTCTACAGAAGTTGTTTCATTCTTACAACAAGCTAAAACAAACATACCAATCTGTGCAATGACAATTTATACAGACCAATCAGAAGCATGGTGGCAACAGATAAATGTATACGGTGTTGGTACAGCAGCTGATAATAATCTCCTTACTGACGAAATTAAGTATGTAAAAATTTGGTATGATAGAGACAATAACGGTATGTTAAATCCAGATATTGATGTTTGTTTAGCAACAGCAACCTTTGGCAATGTAGGTAGACCACTTATGAGCCAAATTGTATTCCCTGTCCAACCAAAGATTATAACACAACATCGTGCTCAAGCAGAAAAAGTTTCACAAAGGTATTTCATAGCAGTAGATATTGAAGATAATGCATATCCGGAACAAACATTTGGTATTGAAGTTTCAACCTGGACTGATATAGTTGTTTCAGCACCAAACTATGTGGATAGGTCATCTACAACTATACCGTTTACAAGTATACTAAGAACAATTATACCTTCACCGAGAATGGTTACTGTTGATAGTGAAGCAATGTTCTTAGATAACAAAGGAAAAGTTGTAGTTGGTACTGTGCAACTTGCAACAGATATTTCTGCTGAAGATACTATTATTCCGTTAAATATACCATCTGGTGCAGAAATACCACCTTCTGGGTATGCAGTAATTGATAACGAGATAATAAGGTATAGTAGCGTTACAGCAGTAGGTCTTGTTGAAGTAGAGCGTGGTGTTGAAGGATCGTTTGCAAAAGCGCATTCGTCAGGAACTATTGTAGGATTCACAGTTATACAAGGACAAAAGAATGTGCCTCTACTTAAACTTACGATGTATTGTAGTGGATTCCAAGTACAACTGCCATCAATAAAGTTTGCAAGAACACAACCTTCACCACTTAACGGTGACGATGAGGATATTTCAACAATTAAAGTTTACAAAGACAACGGTGATGGTATATTGAACCGTGATCCAGAAACTGGTTATATATCACATGATGTAGAAAAATTCTTAGGTTCAGCACAGTTTGGTAAAGGGACAGATCCTGCAGGTATAGCAACTGTTCTACTTAACGATCCTGATTACAACCGCGGTTATGCATTGATTACTACAACACCTACTGTATATTGGGTTGTTGCTGATATATCGCCGGCAGCTAAGTTTACTCATCCACAGATATATAACAAAAATGAAGTCTTCGGTATAAACATATCAGTACCTGCAAACTTCTCGTTAGCACCTAAAGAAGCAGGACACTGGGTTTCAACCGCTACAACACAAGGAACACCTGCGTTCCCAATAAATTCAGTTGTTTCCGCTATAACACCAACTGTTGATACATTATTTGTCGAAGGTGAAGGAATCTTACCACCGGGTGTGTATCAGAACCAGAAAAATGTTGCTGTTTTACGACTTAACTTCAGGTCTAACAGAAACACAGTAACAATTAAGAGAATAAGAGTTGATATGGAAGGAACAGCAGTTGATGGTGATATAGCGTTGATTAAAGTATGGAAAGATTTAAACAACAATGGTATCTTTGATTTAGAAGATACAACAAGAACAGCTACAGGTGAATATCCAGGACTTATATCTTTCGGTACCGATAGGTTCTCAGATAAAAAAGTTGATATAGAACTTAAGGAACCACAGGTTATAGATGACAGGCCGGGCGGCGTAAATCTGTTTATATCTTTTGATATAGCAGAGTTTGCACAATTGTTTAAGAAATTTTCTGCTGTAGTTGCTGACGAATCATATATTACAGTAGAAGTGCCAGATGTTGTTTCGTTTAATATCAAACCTATAAAATCTGCTGATTCAACAATATATGAAGCGCCATCACAAGTTATCGCACGTGTATACAATTATGCAAAAGATATTGCGAACCTTGGCGGTACTTACCAAGCAGAACGTAATGTGCCTATATTAAGAATGAAACTAAGGACAGATGTCGCACAAGCTATATGGACAAGGATAAGATTAGAAAAAACAGGTTCTTCTGCTGACCCATTACTACCTTACGGGAAAAATACTGATGTTGCGTATATCAAGATTTATAAAGATGCAAACTTTAATGAACAACTTGACGCTGCTGATACTTTAATATCAGAAATTGAATCAGAACTTGTTGAAGAAATACCTGATGATGTAAAACCGCCATTCCTTATGGTTATCAAATCTTCTGTTTCATCTGTAGGTTCTTTCCCACAAAATCAGCCACAATTATGGGTTAAAGTTAACGACGAAATATTTGAATATACTCATATTACCACAGCGACCGTTGATTCAGCAGTGTATCCAGCGTTGTATATCACAAGACGGGCACACCTCGAAACAAATACACAATATCATCCTGTGGGTTCTAAAGTAAGAAAGTGTGATATGTACTATCTTAATGACGATCTTAACCGTCAAAAAGAAATTACTTTGGTACAACCACAACTTATCTCACCTACACCACAAACATATTTTGTTGCATATGATATTTCAGATATTGCAATAGCAGGTAATGCAGTAGGAGTCAAACTTATTGGTAAAGAAGCAATTACTATTGAATATCCTAATGAAGCCTCGCCACAAATTGAAATTGAGCAAGATTTCCAAGGGACAATTGTTATAAGTGATGTTTATCCATATGAGACATCTCTTGTAAGGATCAACCCTGTTGGTTTAACAATCCGTGCTGAATCACTCGCACCTGTACAAGTACCGCAGAGAACTAAAAATGTACCTTTCTTAATTGTTTCAATGAATACAGATAGAAACTATGTCTGGGTAAAAAGAATATATATAACTCAAACTGGGACTGTGCAAACACCAGGTGCTGTAGGTGGATACGGCCAAGGAGATCTTTCAAGTATCTCATTATGGCTTGATAACGGTGATGGGTTCTTCTCACCAACACTTGATGTTTTCATAACATCTGTATCACATCCTACAGTTGATTTCACTGCAGGTGCTGCAAGAATTAAATTCCCAGGATATGGACTGTATGTATCAACAGCACCTACACGATTCTTTATTGTAGGCGATATTGGTAAAACAGACCTTGCTGGGTTCTCAACAAAAGATCATTATGTTGGTGTTGAGATTACCTCGTATAAATCGTTTGAACTTACTCCACAAACTGCTGAATCACATATATCAAATAAGTTCCCATTAAAATCATCACTTGTGCTTATATTAGATGAGTTTGCACCAACTGTGTTACCAAGATGGACAGTATTGGCGTATAAGAAAATTTGGGCAAACCCGTTTGGTGACGGATATCCAGCAGTGGATGTAAGCGGCGATGGTAAACCTGATAGAGTTGTAATGAACGGCGAAATCTTTGTTGATATAGACGAAGATGGTGAAAACGATCTTGAAGATTTAGATGGTGATGGTATAAAAGCAGAGCTTGACCTTGTAGGCGATGGTAAACCAGCGATAGATATGACAGGAGACGGGTTCTTAGATGTAGATTTAAACTGTGATGGTAAACCAGATTCAGTGTTAACAGATTACAATGGCGATGGTATTCCTGAGATAGATTTATCTCGTGATGGTGTAATCGACTGGGGGTATATACCTGAAAGATGGACTAATAAAACTACACAACTTTTTGCCCAATGGAAGAAAAATAACATTGCTGTTGACTACAGAGTAGGTGCTGGTAACGTTGCAAATGTAAATAATTTAACAGAAGCGTTTGCACCAGGAGGATGGCTGTCAACTGGAAACAGGACAAAATATACTATTACCAACTTGTCGTTGCAAGCAGCAAAAGTTACACGTCTTGTAAAATCTGTCTCAAGATTAGATACACCACCGTTTGATTTGTTTGTAGAATCTACTGACGGGTTCCCAGCAGAAAAGTCTGATATATATGTTGGTGGAGAAATAATGTATTATGAAACAAAATCTGAAAATTCGTTTAGAATCACACAACGTGCTAAATATGATACTCTACTGCAAGATCATCCTGCATATACTAAAGTTACTAACTATGGTACTTACTACCGTGTTAGAGCAGTAGGTCAAGGTAGCGTAGAAGGACCTGCTTCACCTGTGTTAGTTTACAGAGTTGACCTAACACTACCATCTGCGCCATCAAAACCTGTCTCTGATTACGACAGGACACAAAAAGAAATAACAGAAGGTGTATTCACAATAGAATGGTCTCCTTCATCTGATCCTGAATCAGGTATTATGGGATACGAAATACAAGAACGTGTTGATACAAATCCTGTATGGAGAACAATAAGGTTTGTGCCTGGTAGTAGAACTTCATTCGTAGTAGGTAACAAAGACACACCAGATAATACACCAAGACCACAAGGACATTTCTATTACTATAGAGTCAGAGCAAAAAATTATGCTGGTTCATACTCACCATGGTCTGAGATATCAAATGGTGTGTGTACAGGACTACCTAAAGAAGTTATATCACAAGTGTCAAACTATCCAAACCCTGTTGATATACGTCTTGGTGGTGAAGAAGGGAAAACATATATTGTGTATGTTCTAAACGAAGATGCTGAAGTTGTACTAACAATTTATGATCTACTTGGATACAAAGTTAGAGAATGGACGTTTAAAGCAGGTCAAGAAGGTGGTAGAAAAGGTGCAAACCGTGTCCCACCTGAAGGATGGGATGGGACAAACGCTGCCGGACAAAAAGTTGCTAAAGGTGGCTACATTGCACAAATCAAAGTAAAATCATCCAAAGGTGTTGTTACTGCAATACGAAAAATTGGTGTCATAAGATAAGAAGAATAACAAAGTGAAAAAAGTTGTTAAACTTTAAAACATAAATTTTTCACACTACATAAAATTTATAGGGCAAAACCTTTAGGTTTGCAATTTTCATTTGCAAGGATAAAGCCTTGACCTACATGTGGAAAAAATAAAAAATATCGTATGTATAAATTTGTAGAGCACAGATTGCAGTTGAAGAATTAACACTCGCCTTTTTAAACTATTGAAACCAAGATTATATTTTGCTATAAGAAAACATTCTGTATTTAAACGCTTAATGGGTTAATATAAGAAAGATGAAAAAAAATTTTTTTATTTTATTCATCATTTCTTCATTTTGTTTAGCACAAAAAATTGATGAGAAAAAAATTTTTAGAGGGTTACCAAAAGGATACTATGCTGCAATTGTTACAGATTTTGGTACAATAGTTTTTGAACTTTATGAAAAACAAGCACCTAAAACTGTGAAAAATTTTGTTGACTTAGCTTTAGGGAAGAAAAAATGGGTTGACCCATATACAGGTAAAAAAGTTAAAAAAAGATTTTATGATGGACTTATATTTCATCGTGTGATACCAAATTTTATGGCACAGACTGGCTGTCCAAAAGGTGATGGCACTGGCGGGCCTGGATACGAGTTTGAAGACGAGTTTTATGAGGGATTAATTTTTGACAGGCCAGGCCGTGTTGCAATGGCAAACCGCGGTCCTAATACTAATGGATCACAGATATTTATTACTGTTGTTCCAACACCATGGCTTAATAAAAGACACACAATTTTTGGACAAGTTGTTAAAGGACTTGATGTTGTAGAAAAAATTGTTTCAGTACCGAGGGATTTTCGTGATAAACCTTTGTCACCGGTATATATTAGGAAAGTTTTAGTAAAGAGAATTAAGTAAAGGAAACTAGGAGTGAACAGATTGCATGACTTTTGTAATTGTGAACTTTGGCTTTATTTACAAAAACGATGCCAAAGTGTTGCCCTACAAATTTTTTTCAAAGACAAAATAAATAGCTTGGTTTGCAAAAAGCAAAAACAAATTGTGTTTGCAGAACTTTACCCTCGTTTTGACAGTTATTTCGCAAAAATTGCTTTGCTATAATACAAAGCAAACATAGTAAAATATAAACCTAACAATATTTTATCAATAAAAAGGCTAGCCATTTTTTTCCAACAACCAAACCATGAATGTATGATCCTGTAGTAAAAGCGAAAGAGTTTAGTCGTTGATGGAACTAAGCGAAGGTATTATAGAGTATCTCGTGGTAGTTTATGGTATGGAGAGATTGCCAGTGCAGATTGTTGTGGGTGTAATCTGAAATGTGTATTTTGTTGGAGCAATTACCCAAGGGATAATCCTGACAAGTGCGGTAAATTCTATACACCTGAAGAAGTTTTTAACTCTTTAGTTTGGTGTGCTAAAAAACATAGTTATAACCAGCTAAGGATAAGTGGTAATGAAGTAACAATTGTAAAGGAACATATGTTTGAATTGTTAGAACTTGTTGACAAAACTGAATATTTGTTTATTGTTGAAACAAGTTTTCAAACCTCACAGGAGCAAAACCTGAAAGGATTTAATCTTCAGCTACAAGCATTACAAAATCTTGTTTTATATGATGTAACTTGTTGGCCACGTATTGTTACATCATTTAGTCCAAAAGAAAATTTTATTATACTCAAAAAAATTATTTCTGAGATTGATAGAAAACTTGCAGAAGAAATTGAAATAGAAGACATCTTCCTTCTACCGCATGTTAAAGAACGACTCAAGAAAGCAAATATAAAACCTTTTACCTACTATAAAACCATAGAATTAGATAAAAGGGAAGAGTGTAAATGATTTACAAAAGTAAACAGGAAATTAGAAGAAAAATTTGGCAAACACTTGAAGATGAAAACATTGCAGATTTCCCTAGACCTTGCTTTGACAGAATACCAAATTTTGTTGGTTCCAAAGAAGCATCAGAAAAAATTAAAGAAATACCTGAATTTAAAAAAGCAAAATGTGTATTTTGTGCTCCTGACTTTGTGTTAAAAAGAATTAGAGAAATTGTGTTAGAAGAGGGCAAAATACTCGCCGTTGCTTTACCGCATATGACCGGTTTTGTAGAGATAACTGAAAAGAAGAAAATCAAAGAAGCAACAAGTATTGGTGGGTTTAAAAAATATGGAAAACCGTTACAGACAAAAATAGATTTATTTGTCCAAGGTAGTGTTGCAGTCGATGAATTTGGTAACCGGCTCGGTAAAGGTACTGGTTACGGAGATAAAGAGTGGTACTGCCTTTATGAAAAGGGACTAATCTCGCCAAATGTAAAAATTGTTACTATTGTTCATGATAAACAAATATTAGATGATTTTTCATACCTTGCTGAACCTACAGATAGAAAGGTTAACTATATAATAACTCCTAAATATGTTTATTCCGTAGCAAATCTATAGATGAAGTATTCGGATATTAACCAGGCGGTTGTTGGTTTAAGCCCAGCCTGGGGAGAGTGTTTCTATAGTTTTTAATATCATAGTTTTTAATATCTATTATAAATTGATAACACACCGATGGTAAAACTAAACAAAATTGTAGATAAAGATATAGCAGAAATTTATGCTAAATTAGAATTTTTTAATCCAGGTGGTAGTGTAAAAGATCGTATAGCATTTGCAATGATTGAAGATGCAGAAAAAAAAGGTATATTAAAACCAGGCGCAACTATTGTTGAACCAACTTCAGGAAATATTGGGATTGGTTTAGCAATGATATGTGCAGTAAAAGGATATAGATGTATTATTACGATGCCTGAATCAATGAGTTTAGAAAGGGTATATATTTTAAAGTCGTATGGAGCAGAAGTTGTTTTAACGTCTGCTATTGAAGGTATGCAAGGTGCGATAAAAAAAGCAGAAGAGATTGTCAAAAAAACAAAAAATAGTTTTATGCCA
>OGCH01000070.1_pt1 | contig 68110 bp, 52 predicted proteins | sample 1570111 | NCBI WGS metagenome assembly OGCH01 (sample SAMN03436243, study PRJEB24508) | hot springs metagenome | biome: Desert Springs; feature: Hot Springs; material: Water | place: USA: Great Boiling Spring, Nevada | collected 2008-12-01 | depth 0 m m | reverse complement strand
GGCTTTTTTAGTGCTTACCCTTAAAGCGCTTCCATTCCCGCGCATTTCGCTTGAGCTTTAGCACAAAGATCACGAACTTCCTCCTGAAATTTGTACACAAACCACCTAAAGCGCTGCCTTATGGCATACATCGAACAAATCATCGCTCGGCAAATCCTGGATAGCCGAGGCAATCCTACCGTAGAAGTTGAAGTCATCACCGACGAAGGCATCGTCGGACGCGCTGCGGTGCCCAGTGGGGCCTCTACCGGCGAACACGAAGCGGTAGAACTGCGTGATGGAGACCGCAGCCGCTACCTGGGCAAAGGCGTATTGCAGGCTGTAGCGAACGTGAATGAAAAAATTGCTCCTGAACTGGAGGGGTTTGACGTATTCGATCAGGTAGCTATTGACGAAGCGCTGATTGCGCTGGATGGTACGCCCAATAAAAGCAAACTCGGAGCCAATGCCATCCTGGGAGTCTCGCTCGCTGTAGCCAAGGCTGCTGCTGCTACAGCCCAGCTCCCGCTGTACCGCTACATCGGTGGCACCAACGCCCGACTGCTGCCCGTACCCCTAATGAACATCATCAATGGCGGTCGCCACGCGGATAATAACCTCGACTTGCAGGAATTCATGATTGCACCTGTAGGGGGCGGGAGCTTCTCCGAAGCCCTTCGTATCGGCGTGGAGATTTTCCACCATCTTAAGCAAGTACTCAAACAAAAAGGCTACAACACCGCCGTAGGCGACGAGGGAGGCTTTGCCCCTAACCTGCGTGCCAACGAAGAAGCCGTAGAAGTTATTCTGGAAGCTATTGAAAAAGCGGGCTACAAAGCGGGCGAGGACGTCTTCCTGGCGCTTGACCCGGCCACCAGCGAAATGTACCAGAACGGCCATTATGTATTCTGGAAGAGCGATCCCAATACAAAGCGCACGTCACAAGACATGGTAGCATTCTGGGAGCGCTGGGTTAACCAATACCCCATTATCTCTATCGAAGACGGTATGGCCGAAGACGATTGGGAGGGATGGCGCCTGCTGACTGAGCGCTTGGGCAAGCGGGTGCAACTTGTAGGCGATGATCTGTTTGTCACCAACACGGAACGACTAGCACAGGGCATTCGCTCGGGCTGTGCCAACTCGATTCTTATTAAGCCCAACCAGATCGGTACATTGACCGAAACCCTGGCAGCCATTGAGCTAGCCCACAAGCACGGCTACACGGCCATCCTCAGCCACCGTTCCGGGGAGACCGAAGATGCGACGATCGCTGACCTGGCCGTTGCGGCCAATACCGGCCAAATCAAGACCGGCTCAGCGAGCCGCAGCGACCGCATTGCGAAATATAACCAGCTTTTGCGTATCGAAGAACAGCTGGGCGACACTGCCCGCTTCCTAGGACGCCAAGCCTTCCACGTATAACCCATGCCGGTTCGTCGCTACCCAGATGCTGACTACGGAGCTGCCAGGCGGCGTTCTTTGCGACGCCGCCTGGCAGCAGCGGGCTTGCTGTTGCTAGCGCTGTGGCTCATCTTCTTTGACAGCCACAGCCTCTACCGTCGGCTGCGTTGGACGTATGAGGCTGCCCGTTTGCGCACTCAAAACGAAGCCTTGCGCCAGGAGATTACCGTCCTTGAAGAACAGCTTCGCCAAGGCATCTCCGATGAAATGATTGAGCGCATTGCCCGTGAGCAATACGGCATGCGACGTCCGGGAGAAACGATCTATCGCGTTGAAGACTAAATCGCTGCGCATTCCCATGCCTGCACCGTCTGCTTACGCTGTTGGCATCGACTTAGGAGGTACGCTGATTAAAGCTGCACTGGTTGAACGGGGCGTGGGCATTCAGCACGAGCTTAGCCGACCCACAGAAGCCGAAGAGGGACCGGCGCATGTTATCCGACGCATGGCCGAAATGGTTCAGGCCCTCATCGATCGCGCCCCAGGCCGCCAGATTGCAGGCATTGGCATTGGAGCGCCAGGCGCCGTTAACTGGGAACGCACGTGCGTTGTCTATCCCCCCAACTTGCCCGGCTGGGGCATTGTGGATCTGCGGCAGGCCCTCCAGGAAGTGTTGCAATGCAGCCTGCCGGTCTTTGTCGAAAACGACGCCAATCTTGCCGGTCTGGGCTCAGCCCACTACGGTGCTGGCCGCCCCTTCGATTCGTTCATCATGGTCACGCTGGGCACCGGCGTAGGCGGCGCTATCATCTACCGGAATCGCATTTTCCGAGGGACAACCGGTGGGGCCGGAGAAATCGGCCACATGAGCATCGACTACGAAGGCCCGTTAGATCGCTATGGCATTGCCGGTGCGGTGGAAGCGTACGTAGGCCAGCGCTTTTTGTCCCATTACGCTCGCTATCGCCTACTTACGCGCCGCGATAGCCTAGTGCACCAGATGGCCGGGGAGGACCTGCGCGACCTCAACCCACGGATGCTTTACGAGGCTGCCCAAGCCGGTGATGAAGCCGCCCGTGAGGTGCTGGCCTGGGCTGGACATAAACTGGGATGCGTGCTGGCTTCGGCAGTCAACCTGCTTGATATCCACAAAATCGTTGTAGGCGGAGGAGTGTCGGCTGCCGATACCTTCATCCTGGAACCTGCCCGCCGCACGCTGCGCCAGTACGTCATGCCCGCCTGGCGCGACCGCGTCGAGATCGTACGCGAAACCCTCGGCAATGAGGTGGGGGTCTTAGGCGCTGCCCACCTGGTCTTCCAGCTCCTGGAAACACCCGACCTGGACTGATCCGTACGTTGGCAGCAATGCCAAAGGGGGCTACCGCTGGGATTATCTGCCCCTTTAAGCAGGGAACCTGCCTTCTGCGCTCCGGGTGCTTGTAAAAAGCACCGGGAATAACGGCCGATCGAACGTGCCCCAACATGACGGATCGCTTTCGATGGTGCTGGATGCTATGGCTTGCTCTCGCCAAGGCTGCGCATGCCCAGCCCACTTTGCCCAACACGCAAGCATTCGTCCAGTTCAGTGCCCAGGATTCCCTGGTCATTTTGTTCGATACCCCAGAAGGTGACTTAGGGCAGCTCATCGGTCAAGCCCGTGTGCAATACCGTAATCTGGAGCTCACCGCCTACCGTATCGACCTATTCTTTGACCAAGACGAGCTGCGGGCTTCTGGTCTGCCGGTGGATACCGGCATGGTGGACCCGCCAACTTTCCGCCAGGGCAACGACACGTTTACTGGTCGGGTGTTGCAATACAATCTGCAAACGCAACGCGGCCGCGTCGTCGGAGCCCAAACACGCATTGAAGATGGGTTCCTGCAAGCCCAGGTCGTTAAGGTGTTAGAAGACAGCACCCTGTACGTTCAGGGAGGCACGTATTCAACTTGCCCTTGCACCGACGGCCGTGCCCCTTCCTACTCGTTGCGCACCAGCAAGATGAAAGTAGAAGGCAAATGGATCTATACGGGCCCTATCCAGCTTTACCTGTTCAGCATCCCTACGCCCCTGTGGCTACCGTTTGGCTTCCTGCCTGCGATTGAAGGTCGGCGCAGCGGTCCCCTCCCTGTTCAGTACGGTGAAGATGAACGTGGCTTTTACCTGCGTGGTTGGGGCTGGTACTGGGCCATCAGCGACTACATGGACTTGCAAGTGCGAGGAGGCATCTGGACTAAAGGGAGTTGGCAAATCAGCCCTCTATTCCGCTACGCCAAGCGCTATGCCTTTAGCGGCCAGCTCATGCTCGACTATCTGCATAACCGCAATGGTGAAAAAGGTGATCCCGACTTTAGCGTCACCAATACAGCCTCGTTTCGCTGGACACACAATCAAACGCTGGGGCCTTCAGCAAACTTTTCGGCCAACGTGAACCTAACAAGCTCCAGCTACCTGCGGGCTATTTCAGAGCGCTACGACGACCGGGTCCGTCAGACCATCTCCTCAAACGTCCGTTACAGCAAAAGCTGGTCATCGCGTTCCCTGAACCTTTCGCTCACTCACCAGGAAGTGCTCACTACAGGCGCTGTAAGCCTGACGCTCCCGCAGCTCTCTTTCTCCCAAAATGCCTTTAAACCGTTTCGACGCGCAACCTCAGTCTCCAGTCGCAACGAGCGCTGGTACGAACGCCTCACGCTAAGCTACAATGGGACGCTAACTAACCAGTACACGTTCACCCGCCTACCCGAGTCCACCTTGCTGGCACGCGGCGACACCAGTGCCCTGGACATCACCTGGTACGACGCGCTTTTCTCCCCCAGTGCCTACCGGCGCGCAACAGGACAGGAGATCCCTTTTCAGTTTCGGGCAACACACCGCATCCCCGTTTCGGCCAGTTTTGCCATGCAACGCCTACCCCTGCTGAACCGGCCTTTCCCTATCACCTTCTCCAGCGGGCTAAGCTACCAAGAAGATTGGTTCCTCTATACTGAACGCCGCACCGTAGACGACAGCACCGGACGCGTCCACAGCCGCTCGGTACCTGGCTTTTTTGCTTTGCGCCAGTTCTCGCTGAGCCTTTCGGCAACCACCACCCTATACGGGCTTTTTCCCATACGCCTGGGAGCCTTTGAAGGACTGCGCCACACAGTACGCCCTGGCCTGAGCTTCTCATACCGCCCAGATTTTTCCACCGACTTTTGGGGCTATACGCGTACCTATACGGATACTTCCGGCCGCCTCGTCCGATATGGCATCGTACCTGGCGTGCCCGCCGGACGCTCGCAGAACCTTTCCTTTAGCCTGGGAAACGTCTTTGAAACAAAGCGTATCCAAACCGACACCACAGGCATAACCCGACGCCAGACGCTCCAGCTGCTCAGCCTTGACCTTTCAACCGGCTATAACTTCGCTGCCGACTCGCTGCGGCTTTCCAGCATCAACCTTAGTGCCCGTACAGCAGCGTTGGGCCCGCTGAGCCTAACTGCAGGCATGGTACTCGATCCTTACCAGCTGGCACCCGACGGCCGACCGATGAATCGGTATGCGTTCAACCTCCGGGCAGGTCGTTTAGCACGCCTGACTAGCTTTCGCCTGAGCGCCTCAATGAGCTTGCGCAGCACCCCACGCGCCACCCCCCGCGAAGCTACTATGCCCCCCCGAGCCCGCTTCGGCGATCCCTTTACACCAGAGCTGGACGACAATCCAATCCCCTCCTTCTTAGACCCCGCCTTAGCCTATGCCGACTTTTCCATTCCCTGGTCGCTCAACCTTAGTTTCAGCTATAGCTACAACCGTCCCTCCTTTCGCACAACGCGAAGTGCTATCCTGAACGCCTCTTTTGACGTTAACCTTACCCCGAATTGGAAAATTCAAGGCCGTAGCGGCTACGACTTTATCCGAGGCGAACTGGCTTCCACCAGTCTCTTTATCTTGCGCGACTTAGGTTGCTGGCAAATGAGCCTCTCGTGGGTTCCTTTTGGACGCTACCAATCCTATGGCTTCGAGCTCTACGTAAAAAGCGGTCGCCTGCGCGATCTGCTGCGGCTGCGCCAGCCGCGTGCTGACATCCGTGGACGTTTCCAGCAGCTTCTCTAAAGCATAATTTATGCACATTTTATGCACAAACCTTTTCGATCTTCCCGTTTTTTCGCTATCTTGAAAGCAGAAAACAAATCTGCAGGATTTGGGGCCGTTCCTGTAGGGAAACTTGGGTGAAGGGTTTAAGCGAACGTGAGATCCTGGAAGCAAGTCTGGCACCTTTTTAGGTTTCGGCGAAGCCGGAACCCTACCTGCAGCGCAGGTGAGACCGATGACCTTACCTTAATATTGCACTTAGCTCAGGTAATTGAGCAAGACCAGCGGTTGACAGCCGCTTGTGCCGTGCACGTGTATGTACTGGAAGGACACGTCACATTGTGTGGACAGGTAGCCTCGGAGGAGGTGCTGGCCCAGTTGCTCGAGCGCATTGGTGCTATCCCTGGCGTGCGTTCGGTAAAGTCCAGCGTACACGTTTTACCACCTTCCTTTATCCCCGCTTGATCCTTCAAGCACGGCGCATCCAGGCATTGGGCACCCGTGTAAAACCCAGTCGGGCGTAAAAACCAGACGAAATGTCCGAGTCGCGCAGCACCAGCTCCGTGCCTTTGCAGCGTTCCAGAACAGCTTCGATAAGGCGCCGGCCAATGCCCAGTCCCTGCACATCGGGCTCAACGGCTAAATCACACAAATAGCTGTAGAGGACGCCGTCGGTCAATACCCGCGCGATACCAACCAGGCGTCGCTCGTGCCAAGCCGTGAGCACCAGCGAGGCGTTTTCGAACATGCGCCAGACGCGCTCCGGATCCTCTACTGGACGCAGCAGCGGGGCTCGGCGGTAAAGGGTGATGATGCGCCCGGGCGTCAACCCCTCCAGTCCTTCCCGGATCTCAAGCTGTTCGGTCAGTGCAGGCATAGCTTCTGGGTTAAGTTCAGGCAGCAACGCGGCGCAATGCCTGGTTCACCTTCTCTGCCACCTCCTTAAACAAGGTGGCGGTCTCGATTTCCAGGCCGCTGGCTTCTAAGATCGCACGCGCTTCTTCGGCATTGGTGCCCTGCAAGCGGACAATTAACGGCACCTGAAGCTGCACGTTGCGGGCAGCTTCCACAATGCCACGCGCCACCCGATCACACCGCACAATACCCCCAAAAATGTTTACCAGGATCGCCTTGACGTTCGGGTCTTTTAAGATAATGCGAAAGCCTGCTTCGACCGTCTCGGCGCTGGCGGTCCCTCCGACGTCCAGAAAGTTGGCCGGTTCTCCTCCTGCCAGCTTGATCAGGTCCATTGTAGCCATGGCTAAGCCGGCGCCATTGACCATGCACCCGACGTTGCCGTTTAGCCGCACATAGTTCAGGCGATACTGGCTGGCTTCTACCTCAAGTGGGTCTTCCTCGTGCACATCCCGCAGCTCAGCCAGCTCAGAATGACGAAAGAGCGCGTTATCGTCCAAGTTAATTTTGGCGTCGACAGCGACCACATCGCCTTGCTGCGTGAGAACCAGCGGGTTAATTTCGGCCAGCGAGCTGTCGGTGTCTTCATAGGCCCGGTAGAGGGCTTCAATAAAGTGAACCGCTTTTTTAAAAGCCTCCCCCTCAAAGCCTAGTCCAAAAGCCAACTGGCGGGCCTGAAAGGGGCGTAAGCCGATCATGGGATCTACCCAAACCTTAAGAATCTTTTCCGGCGCCCGGGCAGCAACCTCCTCAATCTCTACTCCTCCCTCTACGGAAGCCATGATCACGTTCTGGCTGCGCTGCCGATCGAGCGTAATACCCAAGTAGTATTCCCTGGCAATATCAACCGCCCCTGCAATCAACACCGCACGGACCTTCTGGCCTTCAGGTCCTGTTTGCGGGGTAACCAGGTTCATGCCTAAAATAGCCCCGGCTTTTTCACGCACTTCGCTGAGGCCCCGTGCCAGTTTTACACCGCCGCCTTTGCCCCGACCACCGGCATGAATCTGGGCCTTGACCACAAAAAGCGAAAAGCCATGTTCTTGCTGCAACCGCCGGGCAGCTTCTACGGCCTCGTCGACGGTCCGCGCTACATAACCCGGCTGGGTAGCCACACCGTAGCGCTGCAAAATGTCTTTCGCCTGATATTCGTGAAGCTTCATGGACAACCCTTTTCGATGAACTGATTCTTTTTCTAAAAGTACACGTTTGCTTAAGAAGAATCCACCACTTGAGGACATTTGCGCGCGTTTTTGCGGGTTGTTCGCGTATGCGTACCATCGACTGGCATATTCTCCGCCGCGTGCTGGGCGGTTATGTTTTTTTTATTGGCACCCTCGTAGTGTTTTTTATCGTGCTTCATTTTGTAGAGTACATCGACGACTTCATGGATCGGGGGGCTTCGATGCGTGAGGTTTTTGGCACGTACTACCCCAGCTATATTCCAGAGATTATTCGGCTTACGTCGCCACTGGCCTTGTTTCTTGCCTGCCTTTACGTTACTGGGCGCATGGCCCAGAACTTAGAGATCATCGCCCTACAGATGAGCGGCGTGCCACTACGTCGGCTGCTATGGCCTTACGGGCTGCTTGCTGTTGCAATTACGGGCTTTATGTTCTGGTTTAACGGTTGGGTCGTACCGACTACCAACCGCACGGTTGTCGCTTTCGATGAAAAGTACCTTAGCCGCACGCCGCGCCAGTTCGATCTCGGTCATCTGCATCGGCAAGCCCAGCCGGACCAGTTCCTCACGGTGGGTTATTACGACCGAGAGGCCCGCATAGCCTATCGCGTCTCCTTACAGCAGTTTAATGCAGGAAGGATGGTTTATCGACTGGATGCTCCGCGTATGGAATGGATCGACTCGCTTAAAGCATGGCGCATTCCAGAAGGCACTATGCGGCAGTTTGCGGCAACAGGTTGGGCACAACGCACCCCTGTACAAAACTACATCTTAACCCTTTCCCTCTACCCACGCGATCTAGCTCGCACCGAACGCGACGTAGAAGCCATGACCCTTCCTGAAGCGGCAGCCCATCTGGCCACGTTACGCCGAACCGGTGTGGGCGCACTGGGACGTCCTCTGGTGGCTTACTACAGCAAGTTTGCCTATCCGTTTGCTAACCTGATTTTAACCCTCATCGGTGCCTCGCTAGCTTCAGTGCGCCGTCGTGGGGGGCAAGTTGTTCAGTTTGGCTTTGGACTGGGTGTGGCCTTTGCCTACCTTGCGCTACAAAAACTCATCGAGCCTTTAGGTTACAGCGGACTGCTATCCCCCCTGCTAACGGCTTGGCTACCGCACCTGGTTTTTGCGGTCGGAGCCCTCCTTCTGCTGTGGCGCACGCCCACCTGATCAGGCCTCGCCGCCCATACCTCCAAAATGCACCGGCGGACCCGGCTCTGGAACTTCAATTTCCCCATAGGTGGCTTCATAACGACCGATATTATCGGCCAGCGCCCGCAACAGACGTTTGGCATGAGTTGGCGTAATGATAATGCGGCTCTGCACACGCGCTTTGGGCAAACCGGGCATGATGCGGATGAAATCCAGCACAAATTCTTCAGCCGAATGGGCAATCATGACCAGATTCGCATAGCGTCCTTCGGCCACTTCTTCACTAAGCTCAATATCAATGTGCTGCGGTTCGGCACCGTAGGGAGGATGCGCCATAGGATTGTCTATCGTTTTAAAACGATCCAGTAGGGGCAACAGTTACGCTTTTGCATCCTGTTGGTTGCAGCAACAGCGCAACCCTTGTATTCGGATAGCGCTTTGTTCTAATTTGTCTTTAAAATAGCGGCTGCAACCGCAACGCCATGAGCGCAAGTAAATATTTATCCGATCCCGAGCGTCAAGCATCCGGTTTTCCGATAGAGCCGACGTTGCTCATAGCCACCTTTTCTCCAGAAGGGATTTGTTATGAAGCCAATCCGGCCTGGGAAGCGCTGTTTGGACGGCTGGGTAGTCCTTGGCAGCGGCTTGTTGATGAAGACCGAACACATTTTCAAGCATTGCTGACGCAAGCCATTCAAGGAAAACGCGTGCTCCATGAGCTGCTTATGCTGCATTTTCCGGAGCGCAACGAACCAGTTCCAGCGCTGTTTAACGTGATTCCAGTCCACTTGCCTTACGCTCAAACAGAAACACCGGCTGCCCTGGTCATAACGGTAGAGCTGCTTATAGAACCTTCGAGTCTGGTCTATGCCCAAAGCCAACGTCACCGACTTGAAACGCTCGGCCGCATGGCCTTGGGTATTGCGCATGATTTTAACAACCTCTTGATGAGCATTCTGGGAAACCTCGAACTTCTACGCCTGTCCTTAGGACAAAGTCCTGTAGCGACCGAAATCAGTGGGTATTTACAGGCCTTAGAGCGTGCCGCCTTAGACGGTGCCACGCTTATGCGCAAGCTTCAAGAATACGTTCGCCAAGAAAAGCCTGCCCCTTTTGAGCCTGTTGATCTGCCTACTTTATTGGATGAATGCCTCATGCTGACGCGGCCTTACTGGCACAATGAGCCGCGCCGGCAAGGCTTGACAATTTGCCTAGAAACCGATCTAAAGCCGGTACCTCCCATTCGCGGGGTTGCCAGCGAGTTGCGTCAGGTGTTTACCAATCTAATCCTTAATGCGGTGCAAGCCATGCCGCGTGGCGGTGTGCTTCGGATCGAAACGAAATTTGATCCAGAGCGCGGAGTGCAGGTCCGCCTGTCGGATACCGGCATCGGCATGACCGAATCCGTACGTAAACGCATTTTTGAACCGCTTTTTACAACCAAACCTGAAGGCTCAGGCATGGGGCTGGCTATTGTAGCCGGCATCGTACGCGAACATAGCGGGAACATCGAAGTGGAGAGTACCCCAGGCGTTGGCACTACCTTTACACTTTATTTTCCTCCGATAGCCACCTTGCCCCCTACCGAATCAGCGACAACCCCTGCACGTGCTTCCCGTCCTGTGCGCGTGCTTATTGTCGATGATGAGGTTGGAGTACGTACGGTACTGGCACGTCTGCTCTCCTTTAAAGGCCACACCGTAACCCAAGCCGCTTCGGCCGCTGAAGCCCTCTCGCATTTGCAAACGCAATCGTTCGACATTGTTTTTACCGACCAGGCCATGCCAGAAATGAGCGGTTTGGAGCTCTCACAACGCATTCGTGCGCAGTTTCCTCAGCTTCCGATCGTGCTCATCAGCGGCGACACGGAGCTGGGGCTCTCTGCTGGAGAAGTTGATGCCGTATTGGCGAAACCGTTTCAGCTACAAGATATCGAAAGCCTTATCCGCAAGCTCTGTGGTCCGAAGCCGACAGAATGACACACTGCCGCCCAAGGCCTGGTTTTTGACCTACCACGCACAGCCGGTTGTGGCTACCCAAACTCTTTCAAAGTGGCAGACCGGCAGCACAGTACAACCTATTTTGTGACGTTTTTGCGATGGACTTATGACGTACGGAGATCTGTTCTACTTGCTGGAAGACGATCCAGAGCAAAGCATCCCGCTGCCTACACCGGATGAGCAGAAGGCAATGAGCGCCGAGGAAGTGCCCGAAACACTTCCGATTCTGGCACTTCGTAACACGGTGCTCTATCCAGGCGTGGTGCTGCCTATTACGGTTGGGCGTGATGCCTCCTTAAAACTGGTACGCGATGCCTTTGCGGGGGATCGCCTAATTGGGGTCGTAGCTCAGCGCAGCAGTGAGATCGAAAATCCTACGCCGGACGACCTTTATCGCGTCGGGACTGTGGCTTCGATCCTCAAGCTGATCAAAATGCCGGATGGCTCGAAGTCCATTGTCATCCAGGGTCGGCGGCGTTTTGAAATTACCGAATACATCCAAACCGAGCCCTATTTTGTGGCGCGCGTGCAGCCGTTAAGCGACAGCCTCGAAAATGTCGACGACGTCGAGCTGCAGGCGCGTGTGCGTTCCATCAAGGAACTGGCCGTCCAGATCATCAACCTGTCGCCCAATTTGCCCAGTGAGGCTGCCTTTGCGATTCAAAACATCGAATCGCCGGCATTCTTAATCTACTTTATTGCCTCTAATTTGGGCATCGACGTAGCAGCCAAACAGCAGCTCTTGGAAGCGCAGTCTATCCTGGAGCAGGCAGATCTGCTTATGCAGCATCTGTCGCGTGAGCTGCAAGTGCTGCAGCTTTCGCAGGAAATCCGCTCGCGCGTCAAAAGCGACGTAGACCGGCAACAGCGCGAATACCTGCTCCGCCAGCAACTTAAAGCCATCCAGGAAGAGTTAGGCGAAGCCGACGAGGAAGCCGAGCTAGAAGCCCTACGCAAACGCGCAGAAGAAAAGCCGCTTCCTGACCACGCGCGCAAAGCAGTTCTTAAGGAAATTGAGCGGCTTTCGCGCATGAATCCAGCTTCACCAGACTATGCCGTCACACGCAACTACATCGACTGGATTCTGGAACTGCCGTGGCTGGAATACTCTGAAGACCACCTGGACCTTAAGGAAGCAGAGCGCATCCTGGAGGAAGATCACTACGGCCTAGAGCAGGTCAAAAAGCGGATCTTAGAGTATCTGGCCGTGCTTAAGCTCAAGGGCGACATGAAGGCGCCCATCCTGTGCTTCGTAGGACCACCCGGTGTGGGCAAAACCAGCTTGGGCAAAAGCATTGCGCGGGCTCTAGGCCGGAAGTTCGTCCGTGTCAGCTTGGGAGGTGTACGCGACGAAGCCGAAATCCGGGGACATCGCCGGACGTACGTTGGGGCCTTACCTGGCCGCATCATTCAAGGGATGAAGAAGGCGGGTACGGCCAACCCGGTCTTTATGCTGGATGAAATCGACAAGCTGGGAGCCGATTTCCGTGGCGACCCTTCCAGCGCACTGCTTGAAGTCCTGGATCCTGAACAAAACAACGCTTTCAGTGACCATTACCTGGAGCTGGACTATGACCTGTCGCATGTATTGTTTATCGCTACAGCAAACTACCTAGACCTCATTCCAGCGCCACTGCGTGACCGCATGGAAATCATCGAAATCAGCGGTTACACGCAGGACGAAAAGTTGGAGATTGCCAAGCGCTATCTGGTACCGCGACAGGTCGAGCAACACGGCCTTAAGCAAGAACAGTTTGCGATTACCGAAGCAGCCCTTCGGGAAATCATTGACGGCTACACGCGCGAGTCGGGTGTGCGCCAGCTTGAGCGCACCATTGCCTCGGTAGTGCGTGGCGTAGCCAAAAAGATCGCCATGGGCGAGATTGCTTCAGCCCAAGTGGACGTGCCTGACCTTAAAGAATACCTGGGAGCACGCAAGTTCTTCTCCGAAGTAGCCGAGCGTACCGAGGTCCCCGGTGTGGCTACCGGACTGGCTTGGACGCCTGCAGGAGGGGACATTCTGTTCATCGAAGCCTCGGCAGCCCGTGGCAATGGCCGACTGATCCTTACCGGCCAGCTCGGCGACATTATGAAAGAATCGGCACAGCTGGCCTTCTCCTACATTAAAGCACACGCTGACGCGCTGGGCATTCCGCTGGACGCTTTCCGCTACTGGGACGTGCACGTGCACGTGCCGGCCGGTGCCGTACCTAAAGACGGGCCGTCGGCCGGTGTGGCCTTGCTAACTGCCCTGGCATCGCTCTATACGCAACGCCGCGTTCGGCATACCGTGGCCATGACAGGCGAAATTACGCTGCGTGGCCTGGTGCTGCCCGTAGGCGGCATTAAAGAAAAAGTGCTGGCAGCCAAACGGGCCGGCATCCAAACCGTGCTGCTACCGGAAAAAAACCAGAAAGACATCGAGGAAATTAAACCTGAAACGCTGGCAGGACTGGATATCGTCTACGTGCGGCGTGTGGATGAAGTGCTGGCCCGAGCCTTAGAGGCTGAACCGATGCGCGATCCGGCCGAAGTGTACTGCGTTCCCGAAGCCGAGCGCCCAGTACCCAACGGTACCTCTGCCGACGTACTCACAGGGTGAAGGGGATGCTCGCTACGCGCACCACTTCCCTTGGCCCTGTGCGACGAAGGGCGGCATGCTGCGCTGCCAAAGCTTCCAAAAAGACGTCCGTATCCTCCGGCGTAATCACAAGCCGCGTGGGACGACGCCTGACGTATTCAATGCACAACGCATCACGCAGCGAAAATCCCACCGAAGGAGTAGGGATAAGCGCATCCCGCCATAGATGGTAGGCCACTACGCGCTCAATACGTTCATAGGGAATGCGAACCCGGATCCATCCCGAATGAACTTCCAGCGCCTCGGGCGTCAACACATACTGCACGGGCCAAACCAGCGCCCGCACCACAAGCAAATCGAGCCCGCCCAGACTGGCAACAAGCAGCGCAAACGCATGCTTCCCCTGATAGCCCAGCCAGATAGCTACAACAAAAGGTGCTGCCAGCGCACCGGCAAGCAACAGGAGCAGCCAGCGGTCTATACGCGAGCTAAACACCATAGCTCAGCTATCGGAGCTATCCCGTAACTTTTGACGGGGAGGAGAAGCTTGGGAAGTTTCTTCAAGAATGCGGGCGTCTTCGATATTGGGATTGAGGCCCTCTTTAAAAGCGCGTTCGCTTTCTACAGCAATGCGGGCTACGTGGCGCATCAGGCGCTGCAGCAGCCCTTTACCGGCATGCACGGCCATCCCGGCCACAAAGACTGTCTTCCCTAACGTGTTGAGACGCTCAAATTCTACAATCCGCTTTACGTTGTCCATGGCTTTTAGACCTCCGGAGCTGGGCGATCCTTCGATGCACGGCCAGCCATGCATCGCTCCAGGCTTCGCGAAAGCGCTGCCCCTGCAGCCTCGATGCCCTCAGCCAGCGTTACCGCTGTAGCCTCAATAAGAAACCGTACCTTATCTTCAAGTTTTAGTCGTTCAAATGCGCGGCGTACGTCCTCGTAGCGAAAAGGCTCCATAGCATTCCCCTTGCATTAAAGGCAAAACACAACGGGTAGACGAGCCACAGGCAATCAGGTTTCATCTTAAGCCAAAAGAGCAAAAAAAGCCGTATGGCGCAACAGGTAGACGGCACCGTTATTCGAGCAACGGGAAGCTGGTTCGATGTGCAAGCCGACGGCCGCGTGATTCCATCCCGAATCCGAGGCAAGTTCCGGCTTGCAGGCGACAAGACAACCAGTCCGGTTGTTGTAGGAGACCGGGTACGCTTGCGGCTTAATCCAGACGGAACCGGCCTTATCGTGGAAGTATATCCGCGAAGAAACGAACTATCGCGCCGCGCTGCCGGCCGCCACCCAGGTCTACGCCACGTGATTGCGGCTAACATCGACTTTGTATGGATTGTGCAAGCGGTGCATTTACCTGAGCCCAACCCGGGCTTCATCGATCGGGTGCTGGTAGCTGCCGAACGCTACGGCATCCCGGCCGGACTGATTGTCAACAAACTGGATCTGCTCACCGATGCAGATCGGCCAGCCCTTGAGCAGCTCACTAAACGATACGCAGCCTTAGGCTATCCAGTGTTGCATACCAGCGCCGTAACCGGCGACGGCCTAGAAGCCCTGCGCCAAGCGCTTCATAATCGAACTAGCGTGGTTACTGGCCCTTCAGGCGTAGGCAAGTCTACCCTGTTGAATGCCCTTGAACCTAAGCTTAACCTGCGCACAGCACCGGTCAGCGAAAAGACCGGCAAAGGTCGCCACACCACTACCTATGTTGCCCTCTATCCCCTTTCATTCGGAGGCTTTGTGGTCGACACACCCGGGCTCCGGGAATTTGGCGTGACCGACCTGGAACCGGCCGAGCTGTCCCACTACTTCGTTGAGTTTCGCCCTTACCTTTCTGAGTGCCGCTTCCCAGATTGTACCCATGCCCACGAACCCAACTGCGCCGTACGCGCAGCCGTCGAGGCCGGGCATATCGACGAGACCCGCTATTTGAGCTACCTAAACATCCTCGCCAGCCTTCAGCTCGGAGAAAAAGACGTCGGCCGCTAAAGCGGTCAATTTTTCCGTCCGGCGAAGTAAGTTTCTGGAAAGAAACCGGTTACGTTTACCATTTTTTAACAGGCACGTCCTTTGCTGAACAGCCTTTGGTTTCCTCGTTTAGCTCAACGCGCCATGTGGCCTCGCCCTTTTCAGGTTCTTTGGCTTTTATTTGCTTTTCCTGCGGCGGCCCAGCAGCATTATTTCCATACCTATACCAGCTCCGATGGTCTGTCTCAGCTTGTCGTGCAAGCCTTACTCCAGGACCATCAGGGCTATATTTGGATTGGTACCCAGGCCGGGCTCAACCGGTTTACTGGGTTTGGCTTTGAAGTGGTGGGTATCCGGGAAGGGCTGACCAGTGACTTCATCATGGACTTGGCCGAAGGACCGGATGGTTCGCTATGGATTGGCACGCGCAGCGGCCTAAGCCGACGCTACCCAAATGGCAAGCTGGAAAATTTTGGTCTAGGTGAAGGCTTACCTTCAGCTCAGGTTAGAGCCTTAGCCATTGATCGCGAAGGGAAAATTTGGATTGGCACGCAGGAGGGTCTTGCCCTACTCCAGGAACAGCGCATCCAGTTTATTGCTGCACTTGGCCGGCAGCCTATCCACGACTTGCTTGTCGATCGTTTAGGCCGGTTGTGGGTCGCAACCCAAGCGGGCCTTTACCAGGGTCCACAATGGCAACCGGTAGCATCGCTTACAGGGCGACCCGCTTACCGGGTGGCCGAAGACGCAGAAGGGCGGATTTGGGTATATGGGCAGCAGGAACTCCTCGCCCTGCAAGATGGCCATATTGCACGTCGCTACACAGCCCGAGACGGGTTGCCAGGCAGCTGTCGAGGCCTGGCCATTGATTCGCTCGGCGTAGTATGGGCCGCGACACTCGATGGATTACTTCGCGTCGATGCTTCGGGCCCGCGCCTTCTTACGGAAGCGAACGGGCTCCCCTCGGCAACCCTCACGGCGCTCATGGTCGACCGGGAGGGCATGCTTTGGATTGGGAGCCTAAAAGGCCTGTTTCAGTTTCGCGGTCGCGCTTTTACAAACTACACGGTACGCGACGGCCTGGCCAACAACATGGTGCGCCCCATTCTTCGCGACCGGCAAGGGCACCTTTGGGTCGGCACGCGCCGAGGGTTAAACCGCTTCGATGGCAAGCGCTGGCAGGTGTATACCACCCGCAACGGCCTGCCCAGCGACTTTGTGCATGCACTGCACCTGGATCGGCAAAATCGGCTCTGGATCGGAACGCAACAGGGACTGGCCGTCTATGACGGCAGCACGTTTCGCTCCGTAGACGGATCCCTAAATGGCGTTAGCGTTGTGTCGATTGTAGAAGACGCAGAAGGTCGCCTCTGGGTGGCTGCGCAGCAAGCTGGCGTCTTTCGCCAGAGCGGAGCACGTTTTGTCAAAGTAGAAGTGCCAGGACAAACGTTCACCGATGCCCGGCTGCTGGTAGATCGTCGAGGAAACGTCTGGATCTCTGGAGACTTAGGGCTTTCGCGCTGGGACGGACGCCACTGGCGCACGTTCACCTCCAAAGACGGCATGGCAGGCAATAATCCGTACTTTTTGGCTGAAGATCGCGAAGGACGCATCTGGTTTGGCTACCGCGCAGCGCTGGGCATTACGGTCTACGATCCACAACAAAATCGTTTTCACACCTATACAACAGCCGATGGGTTGCACAATGACGCGGTCTATTCTATTGGCGTCGATCTACGCGGCAACGTTTGGATCGGTACCGCACGTGGCGTAGACCGCTTCGATGGCGAGCGGTTCATCAACTACGGTCCTCTGGAGGGCTATGCCAGCTATGAGTCGAATGCCGGCGGCTTCTGGGCTGATGCCGATGGTACGCTCTGGTTTGGCACAATGGATGGCTTGAGCCACTACAATCCGCAAGAAGACCTATGGAACGCACGCCCCCCTCGCCTACGCATTCATAGTCTAATGCTGGGTGATCGGCTTTTTTCCCCAGACTCGGTCATCCGCGTTTCCAGTCAGCACAATACGCTAAGCGCTCGCATTGCCCTGCTTTCGTTTTTTGGCACCGAGCAGATTGAACTGCGTTACCGCCTGCGGAATTTAGCGACGCAATGGAGCCTGACGTTTCAGCCGCTCGAGCGCAACCGATCCTGGCTGCGTAAGCCGCTTGATAACCAGGCCGAGTGGCGCCGACTGGAAGGACCTTCGATTTTTCTTACTAATCTGCCGGCTGGTTTTTATGTGCTTGAGGTGCAAGCCCGTAAGCCTACCTCAGACTGGTCTGCGCCCGTAGCCGCTCGCTTTGAAATCACGCCTCCCTTCTGGCAAACTTCCTGGTTTGCCGCGCTTATTGTAACCCTATTGAGCCTGCTTATTGGCGCGCTGCATCGCTACCGCATCTACCGCATCCAAGCCCAAAAAGAACAGCTCGAAACCTTGGTGGCCCAACGCACCGCTGAGCTTGAAGAACAAAAACGTCAACTGGAGGCCACTCTGGAAGACCTTCAACGCACCAAGGAAGCTTTAGAACAGGCCAATGAAGAGCTCGTCCGCGCCAGTCGCCTAAAAAGTGAATTTCTGGCCAATATGAGCCATGAAATCCGCACTCCTATGAACGGGGTACTGGGCATGACCGAACTACTCCTCGAAATGAATCTGACCAAAGAGCAACGTGAATGCGTAGAAATCATTCACCGAAGTGGCGAAACCCTCTTAATGATCCTTAACGATATTTTGGACTTCTCCAAAATTGAAGCGGGTCGACTGGAACTGGAAACGATCGATTTTAACCTGCAAGAAGCTATCGAAGATGTTATTACGCTATTTGCCCCCCGTGCAGCAGCCAAACAACTTGAATTGGTCTGTTTCGTCGAGGAGCGAGGACTGGAAGTTCAAGGCGATCCGCACCGGCTGCGCCAAATACTTTCCAATCTGATTGGAAATGCGATCAAGTTTACCGAGCACGGTGAGGTTATTGTCGAAGCCGAGTTAGAAAATCTAAGCGAACGCCGGGCATATTGGCGCATTACCGTAAAGGATACGGGCATCGGGATTCCAACAGAACGGATAGACCGGCTGTTTCAGCCGTTTTCGCAGCTCGACGGCTCTACAACACGCCGTTACGGCGGTACAGGATTGGGCTTAGCCATCTCGAAGCAGCTTGTAGAAATGATGGGAGGCACCATCAGCGTAGCAAGTGAAGTTGGCAAAGGCTCCACGTTCACCGTACGCATTCCTTTCCGCCGACCACGGCAGGCCAGGCTTAACGGCGATGAGCGCCGGGCACTATTGCAGGGCGTGCGCATCTTGATCGTCGACGACAATGAGGCCAATCGGGAGATTCTTCGCCGCCAGACCCTCAACTGGGGAATGCATCCAACTCTAGCGCGCAACGCTGCTGAAGCACTCGAACTAATGCGGGCGGCTGCGCGCCAGCACCATCCATTCGAGATCGCCCTTGTCGACATGATGATGCCTGAAATGGATGGGGTCATGCTGGCTCGGGCCATCAAGCAAGAAGCAGCACTGGCCGACACCCCCCTGGTTTTGCTCAGCTCGTACTTGTTTACGCGCCAAGATTACCACCTGATGGATGAATCGCTCTTTGCCGCCATCCTCTCGAAGCCTACCCGACAGTCTTACCTGTGCAATACCCTAGCCCAAATTCGGCAGGCTGCCCGACCTACAGCCGCGCCACCTACCTCCATAGATTCAAAAACTCCAGAACCCCAGGCTCCTTCCATCCCCATAGCGACACCGCGTCTTGGACACGTGTTGCTGGCTGAAGATAATCCGGTCAACCAAAAAGTGGCACTTTACCATTTGGAGCGTCTAGGCTACACGTGCGATGTGGTCAGCGATGGCAAACAAGCCGTCGACGCTGCCCTCCGAGGCCACTACGATGCCATCTTGATGGACGTGCACATGCCAGGCATGGACGGCTTTGAGGCCACGGCGCAAATTCGTACCTATGAAGCGCAACAAAACCGCCATACGCCCATCATTGCTATGACAGCCAACGCGCTACGGGGTGAGCGGGAGCGTTGCCTGGAGGCTGGGATGGACGACTATATCGCCAAGCCGTTCAAAAAAGATGAACTCAAAGCCGTATTGGAAAGCTGGATTCAAAAGACCAGGGCCTAATTTCGGTTCTTTTCTGTGAAACGATTGGGCAGGCCTAAACGGCTGCCCCAATGCATTCCTGTGACCATCGCTCAGGGTTCGGGGCAGACGCCAAGGTCCGCATTTTTCGGGCAGACACAATGGCCTGCCCCTACCAGGATGAACGGTTGGTGAACTACCGTCGCCTAAAGCCGACAGTTTCTTACAGGCATGACGGCACCATCAAAATTTGGACGTGCTTGCGCGTCCAACGTCGCCTTCGGGCGACAGTCCCCTGCGCCCGTTTTCTATGGTTCGGGATGATTACTTTGAACGGCGACGGGAGCCGGCCCGCCGGCCCTTGCGGGCGGCTTTTTCTTCCAGCAGCGTCACTGCTTCCTCCAGCGTAATGGTTTCGGGTGCCCGTCCTTCGGGCAGCGTGGCATTCGTGCGGCCGCATTTCACATAGGGTCCATAGCGGCCTTCCCAGACCTCAATAGAATCTCCGGTTTTGGGATGGCGTCCCAGCACACGAAGGGGGCGGCTGCGTGCTTCTTTTTCAGCCAACAGTTCCAGAGCACGCTCTAGGTCGATGGTCAATACGTCATCTTCCTCTTTAAGTGAGGCAAACGTGCGTCCATGCTGTACATAGGGGCCATAACGGCCAATACCTACCAGCACCGGCTCGCCTGATTCAGGGTGCTTGCCCAACTGCCGGGGTAGCGCCAGCAGCTCCCGCGCAAGCTCCAAGGTGACCACAGCGGGCTCCATGCCCGGTGGTAGGGTAGTCCGCTTAGGTTTACCGACTGTCTCGTCGTCCCCCAATTGCACGTAGTATCCATACGGTCCACGCCGAAGCAGCACGGGCAATCCTGTTTCAGGATCCAATCCAAGCACATGGTCCTCAATCTGCCCCCTACGCAGTATCTCTTCCAGCTTTTCACGCGTGACATCGCCAGGCGCCAGATCAGACGGTAGGGATGCTGTTACAATCTGGCCATCCAGTGGTCCTTCGACGTAAGGTCCATATTTGCCTACATGTACCACGTATGGCTCCCACTGTGGGAAGCGGATGGTCGATACTTCACGCGGGTCAACGCGCTCGAGTGCTTCGTCGATCATGCGCTCCAGCCCTTCTTGCCCCTCATAAAACTGGCGCAAGTAAGGTACCGTCTTTTGCCGACCTGCGGCAATTTCGTCGAGCGCCTCTTCCATTTTTGCTGTAAAGCCGAGATCAACCAGTTTTTGGAAATAGGCCTCCAGCAGATTGTTGGTGGCAAAGGCCATAAAAGTCGGTATAAGCTGGTTGTTACGGCGGATGGCGTAGCCGCGTTGGAGAATGGTATCAATGATGGTGGCATAGGTGCTGGGACGGCCAATACCTTCCTGCTCGAGGGTCTTAACCAGCGTGGCCTCAGTGTAGCGGGCTGGCGGTCGCGTTTCGTGTCGCTGCGGATCAAGTTGCAGGCAGCGTGGTCGATCTCCCTTTTGCAGCGGCGGTAGCGGCTGATCCCGGTCTTCCAAAGCTGCCTCCGGGTCGTCGCTTCCTTCAACGTAGGCACGGAAAAAGCCCGGAAACTCAATAGTCCGACCTGAAGCCCGAAAGCGGGCGATGGGCGGCCGGTCGCCGGCGTCAAGATGGGCGGTAAACAATCGAAGCCGCGCATCGGCCATTTGGGAGGCAATTGTACGCTTCCAGATCAGGTCGTACAAAGCGGCGTCTACCCCTTGCAGCCCCAGCTCCTCCGCCGTTTTCATCTCACGGCCGGCCGGTCGAATGGCCTCGTGCGCTTCCTGGGCGTTGCGGACGCGGCTCTGATACTGGCGCGGTTGCGGGCTCAAGTATTCCCTTCCGTAACGCTCCGCAATTGCCCGACGGCTGGCATCGATGGCTTCCTGAGAAAGATGCGTCGAGTCGGTCCGCATGTACGTAATGTAGCCTTGCTCATACAAGCGCTGCGCAATTTGCATCGTTTGTCGCGCCGAAAGGCCCAGCTTGCGGCTAGCCTCTTGCTGCAAGGTTGACGTAATAAAGGGCGGAGCAGGTGAACGGGTTACGGTACGTGCTTCTAACTCGGCCACAACCCAACTTTCGGCAGCCAATCGCTGCGCTAACGTACGTGCTTGTTCTTCATCGAGTAGGATGACATCGCGGCCGGCCACCAGTCCTTGCTTGAGCTGCCCGGTATGCTCATCAAAGTCCTTACCCCCAGCTACACGGACGCTGCCTACGTGCGTCAGTACAGCCTCAAACGTTTGGCCTTCCTGCTCCAAAAGTGCCTTCAGATCCCAGTAAGTAGCTGGGACAAATGCAATGCGTTCTTTTTCGCGCAGCACCAGTAGTCGGACGGCTGCGCTTTGCACGCGTCCGGCAGAAAGCCGAGGCGCAATCTTACGCCAGAGCACCGGCGAGACCAGATAGCCCACCAGTCGATCCAGAATACGCCGTGCCTCCTGGGCTTCAACAAGGTTTAGGTCGAGCTGCCTGGGGTTGCGTAGTGCCTCTTCGATAGCCTCGCGTGTGATCTCATGGAATACCATGCGCCGCACGGGCACCTTAGGCTTCAGCACCTCAACAAGATGCCAGCCGATAGATTCGCCTTCGCGGTCTTCGTCGGTAGCGATGTATAGCGCGTCAGCTTCCTTAAGGGCTTCCTTGAGCAGCTGAACGACCTTGCGTTTGTCACGGGGGATGACATAGAGAGGCTCAAAGTCACGATCAATGCGCACGCCTAGCCGTGCCCATTCTTCATGCTTTAGGTTTTCAGGGATTTCAGCTGCCGAGGCGGGCAAATCCCGAATATGTCCCATGCTCGCTTCGACGCGGAAGCCATCTTTGGGGAGAAAGTTGCGGATGGTGCGCGCTTTTGTAGGGGATTCGACAACGACCAGGCGCTTCATAAACGATCGGGCTGCTTCCGTACAAAAACTGCCCAACTTACCAAGGTCGGGCGGGCAGTCTCACGCCTACCGGCAGGCAACGTTCCAACTATATCAAAAAGGGCCGGCATCTTGAGCCAGCCCTTTTGATTTATGCCACAATCGCGCTAATTGCTAAGATTCGGTCGCGACCGCCTCGCGGCTGCCGTCGCCGGCAGCCTCAACCCCTGCCGGCGGGGCATTGTAGTAGCGTCGATACTCCTCAAGCGTAAAAGCATCGACCTGAATCGCGTCCCAGCGGGCAGCTTCAGCTTCCTGAATACGATTGGCTTCCTCAGCCGTGAGGATCCCTCGTTCAACAGCTTGCAGCACCAGCCGATCTGGCCGGTCTTTCTGGAGCGCGCCGCGTTTGACGGCCGCATGAACTTTCTTGAGCAGTTCATCTTCTTGATAAGCCAGGAGGAAGGCACGCTCCAGGCGGCCAAGCGCCTCGTTAGGCTCAGCAGGCACGTACATGCCCGCAGTCATCCGTTCTCGCTGCGCGCCTGGCGTCAGCATGAGCTGCGCCACACGGTGACCGAGGGCATCCGAAGGCGGAGCGCTCAGACGATTCAGACGTGACCACCAGGCGGCCGGTCCATGCAAGAACCAGTTCAAGCCCGGTATCCGCAGGTTGTCAAAAAGGCCATCAAACGCCTGCTGCATGCGATGGAAGGCATATTGCATAGCCCACTCAAAGAACGGTCGGTCTTCTTCTCGACGGCCTTCGGCCTCAAAGCGCCGCAGGGTGGCTGTGGCCAGATACATCCAGGAGAAGATGTCCGCAAAGCGACCCGTAAGTTTTTCTTTGCGCTTGAGGTTGCCGCCCAAGGCAGCCATGGTCAGATCGGCAAGAAAAGCAAAGGAAGCCGATGCCCAGGCCAGCTTCCGGGCGTAACGTGCAGCCGGACCCGAGACACCCGTCCGCGCCAGCCATCCACGCGACAGGCTCAGCAATAGTGCCCGTGCCCCATTGCGCACAACCAGGCCAACATGTTTCCAGAAGGCATCGTCAAATGCCCGCACATCGCCTTCCTGGAGGGCTGAGATCTCTCGATAGGCGTAGGGGTGGCAGCGGATGGCACCCTGTCCGAATATCATCAGCGTGCGCGTCAGAATGTTGGCGCCTTCAACGGTGATCCCGATCGGTGCAGCAATGTAGCCGTGCGCCAGCAGGTTGCGCGGCCCACGCGAGATGCCATTACCGCCCAGAATGTCCATGCCGTCGTTGATGACCTGCCGTCCCAGCTCCGTTGTGTTGTATTTCATGATGGCTGAGACAACAGCGGGTTTAGCACCGCGATCCAAGCCTCCACACGTGTAGACGCGAGCCGCTTCGATCAGGTAGTTAAAGCCCCCGATGCGCGCCAGTGGCTCCTCAACCCCCTCAAACAAGCCTATAGGCAAGCCAAACTGCCGCCGCACGCGGGCATGTGCCGAAGCAACGCGATAGACCAGCTTCACGCCGCCTGCCGACGATGCCGGTAGCGAGATGCCCCGGCCGGCCGCCAACGATTCCATCAACATGCGCCAGCCCTTGCCTGCCCATTCTGGCCCACCAATGATTGCATCGATGGGGACTACGACGTCGTGTCCCTCTACGGGCGAATTGTAAAACGGTACGCTGAGCGGGTCGTGCCGCATGCCCAGCTTAACACCAGGGGTATTGGTAGGAATCAGCGCGCACGTAATCCCCACATCCTCCCCTTTGCCTAGCAAGTTTTCCGGGTCCCGAAGCTTAAAGGCTAAACCCAGCACGGTTGAAATAGCGGCCAGGGTGATGTAGCGTTTCTGCCAGTTCAGGCGCAGGTAAAGCTGCCCATCTTCCCCGCGAAAGACCACCCCACTGGCCTGGATAGCCCCCGCATCAGAACCGGCCCCGGGCTCGGTCAACGCAAAGGCTGGAATTTCCTCCCCACGCGCCAGACGTGGAAGGTAATAGTCGCGCTGCGCTGGAGTCCCGTAATGAATCAGTAGCTCAGCTGGCCCTAATGAATTCGGAACCATGACCGTGGTGGCTAATGGACCGCAGCGCGAAGCCAACTTTTGCACCACAGCACTATTGGCCAATGCCGAAAACCCCAACCCACCGTATTCTTTAGGAATGATAATCCCAAAGAACTTATGTTCTCGGATAAACTGCCACACCTCAGGTGGCAGGTCGCGCCGCCGCCAAACGTCCCAATCGTCAACCATTCGGCAGAGTTCTTCAACAGGACCCTCTAGAAAAGCCTGTTCCTCTTCGCTAAGCGATGGGTAGCTCGTTTCGCGGAGCAGGCGGCGGAAGTTGGGCTTACCCGCAAACAACTCCCCTTCGACCCAAACGGTACCCGCCTCGATGGCCGTTCGCTCGGTGTCGGAAATCTTCGGGAGAAAGCCCGAGGCTCGCATTATGCCCATAAGCGGCTTCGAAACGAGCGCCTGCCGCAGCGGCTTTAGGTTGAAGACAACGGCCACCACCCCAAAAACCACCCATAGCCAGAGCGGCGCACCCAGTCCGTAAAGCGCCACAGCCGTCACCAACGTCCAAAGCCCAAGTGGTGCGCCCGTGAATGCCAAGATCAGCGCCCCAGCAAACAGGCCGAGTATGATCCAGCCTGTACCTACAGGTTCTAAAAAGTAGAAAAACGGCAGGTTCATGGCGTCCTCCCTAATCAGATTCAGCGTTGCAGGTTTTCGATAATGCCCGCTGCGCCCATACCGCCGCCTACGCACATTGTACAAAGGCCATAGCGACCACCCCGCCGCCGCAACTCATAAAGCAGCGTGGCCGTCAGCTTGGCACCTGTGCAGCCCAATGGATGGCCTAACGCAATGGCTCCTCCATTGACGTTCACCTTCTCCTCATCGAGTTCAGCCTCACGGATAACCGCCAGCGCCTGAACAGCAAAAGCTTCGTTGAGCTCAATGAGGTCGATATCCTTTAGCGTTAGTCCCGTTTGCTTAAGCACCTTACGAATAGCCTCGACAGGTCCAATGCCCATGATTTCGGGCGGCACGCCGGCCAGCGCAAAACCAATAAGCCGCCCCAGGGGCTCAACCCCCAGCTCCCGCACCATGCGCTCGCTCATCACCACAGCTGCAGCGGCCCCATCTGACTTCTGCGAGGCATTCCCTGCGGTAACCGTACCATTTTGCTTAAAAACCGGCCGCAGTGCAGCCAAAGCTTCTAAGCTGGTATCGCGACGTGGGCCTTCGTCTGTGCGTAGCTCCTTATTGACGGTGCGTGTCTGCCCGTCCTCATAGACAACTTCATGCACCGGCACCGGCACAAGCTCTTCCTCAAACTTACCAGCGTCGATAGCAGCAATGGCCCGCTCATGAGAACGCAGCGCAAAACGGTCCGCCTCCTGGCGGGTAATGCCGTAGCGATCGGCCAGATTTTCAGCAGTTAGGCCCATCGACAGGTACACGTCAATGTCGCGTGCTACCAGCTCAGGATCAGGTTGGAAGAAAAAGCCGCTCATGGGGACCTGGCTCATCGACTCGGTACCGCCGGCTACAATGACATCGGCATGTCCGGCCAGGATGGCCTGCGTCGCCATGGCAATGGTCTGTAGTCCTGACGAGCAGAAGCGGTTAACGGTAGCACCCGGAACACTATCCGGAAGACCGGCTTTTTGGGCCACAATCCGACCTATATTCATTCCCTGGGGGCCTTCCGGGAAGGCACACCCCATGATCACATCGTCGACAAGCTCGGGTTCTAGGCCTTTTACGCGACGAATAGCTTCGCGCACCGCAATGGCGCCCAGCTCCTCCGGACGCACGTTGCGTAGCGTGCCTTTGTCGGCCTTACCGACCGGCGTGCGCACAATACTGACAATATAGGCTCCGTTAGCTTGCATGGCTTTTGTCCCGGCTCAGTTACGTAAAGGCTTGTTCGTTTGGAGAAGATGCAGAATGCGCTCCTGCGTCTTGGGCTGCCCTAGCAGGTGCAGGAAGACCTCACGCTCCAGGGCCAGCAGGTAGTCTTCCGAAACTTCCTGAGGATGCGTCAGATTGCCGCCTGTCATTACATAAGCCAGCTTCGAGGCCAGGTACTGGTCGTACTCGGTGATAAAGCCGCCCTTGCGGTATTGATCGACGCCGACCATCAACGCGGCATAGCCAGGTTCACCCAGCACTTTCACCCGGGTAGGCTTTGCAGGCGGCCTGTAGCCCTGTTCGGAAAGCCGGATGACTTCTTGCTTGGCGACATGGAAGCGCCGGTCTTCGTGCATCACAATGCACGCATGCGCAGGCAAAAAGCCCATTGCCTGTGCCTGCCGCGCACTGGTGGCCACCTGGGCCATAGCAACCGTCTCAAAGTATTTCCGAATCCAGGGCAGGATTTCACTCGGGTGCCCGTTAGGCGCTTGTTCGGCTGCTTTGATAGTCAACCGTGTCGTCCCGGTCCCGGCCGGAATCAATCCCACTCCCAGTTCCACCAACCCCAGATAGCTTTCAGCAGCTGCAACAGGATTAGGACACGCCATAACCATCTCGCAGCCTCCTCCCAACGCCCGCTGATGCACACACACCACCACTGGCTTGGCCGCATAGCGTACGCGCTGAATCACTTCCTGGAACTGTTCCAGATACGTCTCCAGCAGCTTGAATTCTTGCTGGGCTATGGCCATTGCCACTTCACCCAAATTAGCCCCTACTGAAAAGTGCCGTCCCTCGTTGCCAATGACCAAACCTCGCAGATTCGGGTCATTTTCCACGCGCTCGATGACCTCGAGCAGTCCTTGCATCACCCACTGGCCTAAAGCATTGGCCTTAGAGCGAAATTCGTACAACGCTACGCCATCACCCAAATCAAGCAGAGCTGCTTCTGCATTTTTCCAAAGCGTACGCTGCGCGTCGGCTTTGATTACCGTAAGCCGAAGCTCGTCTGGAGGAACAGGATCCTCTTCATAACGACCTTCGGTCGGACGATAAACCAGCACACGGCCATTTTCCTGCTTGTAGAATGCCAAAGCTCCCTGTTTGACCATAGCCATAACCCACTCGGGCAAAGCCAGGCGCATGCTATGGCAATCCTCGACAACCTGCTCAAAGCCTAAAGCATCCCAGATCTCAAATGGCCCCAGTTCCCAGCCGAATCCCCAGCGCATGGCGCGGTCAACGTCGGCCGGGTTTTCGGTGATTTCGGGAATGCGCCGGGCTGCATAGGCCAACAGGTCCAGCGTCGTTGTGCGGAAAAACATCCCCACGCGCCCTTGATCCTCATAAAGGGCACGCAGCCGCGTCCGAAGGTCTGCAATGGCCTTGAAGCGATCCAGATCACCGAGATTTAATGGACGTGCGGACTCATACTGGCCCGTAGCGGGATTAATCGACTTGATTTCGCTTCCTTCTTTCTTGTAAAACCCCGCTCCGGCTTTTTGTCCCAAGGCCCCCTGTTTTACCAGGGTCTCCAAAAGCGCTGGTGGCTTAAAAGCTTCCCGGCTTTCGTCTTCAGTGACCTTTTCGTACAGATTCCGGGCAACATCGAGCATTACGTCGAGCCCAACCAGATCAGCCGTGCGGAATGTAGCCGACTTGGGCCGCCCTACCAGCGGTCCGGTGAGCGCATCGATCTCTTCAATCGTATACTGCCCCTCCAGAAACGGGCGCATCACCCGCATCATCCCGTAAACTCCGATGCGGTTGGCAATGAAGTAAGGCACGTCGTGCGCCACCACAATGCCTTTGCCCAGATAAAAGCGGGCAAAATGGGCCACGCGGGCCAGCACTTCAGGGTCGGTGTCAGCGGTGGGGATTAGTTCGAGCAATTTGAGATAGCGCGGCGGATTAAAAAAGTGCGTTCCCAAAAAGCGACGCCGAAACGCTGCTGAACGCCCTTCAGCAATCTCGCGAATAGGCAGACCGCTCGTGTTGGTGGAAATCACGGCGTCCTCCCGCGCAACCCCTTCGACACGGGCCATCACCTGCTGCTTGACTTCCAAGCGTTCGACTACAGCCTCAATAATCCAGTCCGCTTCTCCAATGCGGTCAAAGTGTTCTTCAAAGTTGCCCAGTTTGACGCGTTGCTGGGCTTGTTCGTCGAAAAACGGATCCGGCTTTAGCGCAAGGGCCTTGCGGAATTGCTGCTCAACGATCGCATTTTTGGGGCCCTCAGGCGGCGCAATGTCGAGCAGCAAGACTTCTAGCCCTGCGTTGGCCAAATGCGCAGCAATCTGGGCCCCCATGGTCCCTGCGCCCAGCACAGCCGCTTTGCGAAAAGGCCGAAAACGCCAAGGCTGAAGGCGAGAAAGCGTTTGCAACGCAAAGGTTGTGGTTTCCATAAGCATCTAAGGGTAGGTTCAAAAGGTTGACGGCGAAGGTTCTTCTTGGGATTCCGACTCAGCATGTTCGTAAAGCGCCCGAATTTGGGCTTCATACTTCTTGTAGAGCACCGAGCGGCGCACTTTGAGTGTAGGCGTTAGCGTACCGGCCTCAATCGAAAGGTGCTCGGGTACAAGCAGAAAGCGCTTAATTTTTTCCCAGGGGTCCATGCCTGCATTGGCCCGATCGACGATTTGCTGATAAGCAGCCACGATCTTAGGCTCTCGAACCAACACCTCCAAAGGCTGATTGACATCTAAACCTAACTTCTTGGCCAACTTGCGAAGCGCTTCCTCTTCAGGGAAAATCAAGGCCGCCGTAAACTTATAGCCTGGCCCCACCACCAAAGCTTGGGCAACGAGCGGATCGGCTGAAAGACGTTGCTCAAGCGGCTGAGGCATCACGTATTTGCCTGTCGAGAGCTTAAACAGGTCTTTTTTGCGATCGGTGATCACCAGAAAGCCTTCGTCCGTGAAGTAGCCAATATCACCTGTGTGCAGCCAGCCTGCTTCGTCGATGACTTCGCTTGTGCGTTCGGGATCCTTATAGTAGCCAAGCATCACATGCGGCCCCCGCGTGAGGATTTCGCCATCCTCTGCAATTTTAACCTCAACCCCTGGGATCGGTACCCCTACCGTTCCAGCTCGGTTGAGCTCTGGGCGATTGTAGGTGATTACCGGACTGCTCTCGGTCAGGCCGTAACCTTGGAGGATCGGAATGCCAGCAGCGGCAAAGACATTCGCCAGCTCAGCCGCTAGTGCTGCTCCACCAGCAATCAGAAATCCGATACGTCCACCAAAAGCCGCCCGCCATTTGCGGTAGACGAGTCGGTCAGCTATAGCCAGTTGCAACCGATAAAGCCCGCGCGGTTCGCGACCTAGCTCGTAGCGCTGGGCTAGTGCCAAAGCCCATCGAAAAATGCGGCCCTTTAGGCCAGCCATGGTGGCTGCCCGTTCTACCAGCGCACTGTAGATCTTTTCAATTACTCGCGGCACCGTAGCGAACGTTGTAGGCCGCACCTGCAGCAATGCCTCACGCAGCGCATCCGGTGTTGTGAAGTAGACACTGGTGGCATGGTACAGATAGCCGTAAAAAAGCGTTCGAGCAAATATATGCGTCAGCGGCAAAAACGACAGGGCCACTTCTCCATCCGGACCAGGGCGGTAATGTTTAATGCCGCTAAAGGACGTAAGGGCATTGAACGAAATGTTTTCGTGGGAGAGCATCACGCCTTTAGGCTGGCCGGTAGTCCCACTGGTATAGATAATCGTTGCCAGATCGCCCGGCCGAAGCTGGGCACGCAGGTGCGCAATGGTCTCCGGCGCAGCAGCTCGAAGGCGACGTCCTTCTTCAATAAGCGCATCGAAAAGGTGCAACGGACGTCCTTCGACCTGTTTGGCTTCTAACCCAACAGCCTCGGCCACCACCACGAACTGCACATCCGGCAGATTGCCCAGCAGAGGCGCGATGCGTTCGAGCAGCTCACGGTTCGAGACAACAACTGCCCGAGCCCCGGCATGCGCAATCACATAGTGGATCGACTCCGGTGCGTGCGTCAAGTAGATCGGCACGTCCACCAAACCCGCTAGCAAACAGGCCATATCGGCCAGGCAAAACCACGTGTCGCTTTCCATAAACAAGGCTACCCGATCGCCGCGCACTAGCCCAAGCGCTTGCAATCCCAACGCCAACGCTTCGGCCTGATCGGCAAAGTCGTGCAGCGAAAGCGACCGCCACTCTCCCGGTCCTACGGGCTGGTTGAGGAAATGCGGATTATCGTAGCGTGCCCGTGCTTCGTAGAGCACATCCACCAGGGTTTTCCCGCGTACTGGAATACCAGTATCAGGAGGAGCCGTATAGATCCGACCCGTCATGGCTAAAAGCGCTTCCGTTTAATATTCATCGATCGTCCTGCAACGACAAGGCCGAAACCTGCACGCCCCGTAGCAGGGTGTGGAGGGTGGTAGCAATAAGCGCTTCAGGAGCAATACGCACATCCACCCGTCGCGCTAGCAATAGCGACACTACCCCATGCAGGGCTGCCCAAGCAGCACTGGCTGCTACACGGGCATCTGCAACCTGAAACATCCCAAGTTCCTTACCCTCCTCTAACGCTTCAATCGAAAACTCCAAACAACGCCGCGCGCGACGGTATTTTTCCCGTGGATAGCGCGCCATACGTTCTGGATGTAACGAAAACATGATCTCGTAATACTCAGGGTTTTGCAGGCCAAATTGGATATAACACCGCCAAAGCGCTTCCAAACGCGCCAGCGGATCCTCGTGCTGCATCGCTACAGTACACAAGGCTTCATAAAGCAACGCAAAGCCCTCATCAATCAGCGCATGCACCAACGCATCCTTGTTTCGAAAATAGAGATAAATCGCCGTTGGACTGCAGCCTATTGCCCGGGCAATTTTGCGCATCGACAGATGCGTATAGCCTTCCTCGAGCAAAAGCGCCCGCGCCGCATCCAAAATGCGACGTCGCAATAACCCTTCGGCGGCCATCAGGCTTGATGCTAGCTTTGGTTAACAGTGTTAAGTAAACACAAAAAGAAGCGTTTGTCAAGTTTCTTGTCGTGCGTGGCTACCCAAGTCGCCCGGCCTCAAAGCTTCCGAAGAGCAACGTTGCCCATGCCTGCTTCTAGCTGCAACGTAATCCCTCCGCCGTTTACCACCCCATGGGCTGAAGCGCTAATCCAACTGCGCTCAAGGCGCAGGTCAAAGTCGCTCGAAATGGCCCCAATGCCAGTGGAGGCTTGAAGCGTAAAAGCTGCATCTGCAGGCACATAGACGGTTACATTGCCTGCGCCAGCACGGCAGTGGCTGTTTCGAGAAGGGGGAGCAGTCCATTCTACGGTGATGTTTCCAGCTCCGGTATTCAGCTCCGCGCTGCCGTGCAACCGCCTAACCGTGATATTGCCCGCACCGGTTTCAGCCTTTAGATGGCCTTTGAGGTCATCGGTTTCCAAGTTCCCTGCGCCTGTTTTAACCACTACGTTACCCCGCAGATTGCGCAGCGATACGTTACCCGCCCCTGTTTCACTTTCCACAGTGCCTTGCAGATCACGGATCTCTACATTCCCCGCATCACTTGAAACCGACACATCGAAGCGTTGTGGCACGCGGATGCGGATGTGTACTTGGAGCGGGCTTCGGCGACGCCGCCCACGCCATCCCTCTCCATCACGGCTAAGCGCCGACGAAATCAGGATCTGATTGTCCTCCTGGCGCAGTTCGAGTCGATGATGCTGCAGCAAGCGCTGGGCTTCTTCAACGCGATCAACTTCCAGCGTACGGATCACCTCAATGTAGACCATCAATTCGGGGGTTGTAGTGATCTCCACATTGCCCCGATCCACTTCCACGCGCACTTGCCCTCCAGACCCTACTTTGAAAGCACGCTTAACTACATCAGTGATCTCTGTTGCGCCGACTTGCACTGCAGTGGCAAGCAGCAAAACGCTCCAGAAAAGTAGCGGCAAGCGCGACATGGCAGAGCTCGATGGCCTTTAGTCCTTTGGGGGTTGCCAGGTTACGCAAAAAGTTTAGCCTGAGTTACACTATGGCTTCTTTTTTACCCAGGCGTTTCCAATTGAACCTTTGGGCTAAGCCCATTTGCGTCAAAACGGACTACGTCTGGAGCGGCATCTCGCTTGCACCACGCCTTTTATCCTGTTAATCCCTTACCAGTCCATGCCATGAAGTGCGTACGCTATGGTGTGCTCATGAGCGTAAGCATATGGCTGGCCACGTTGAGCAACGGCCAACCGGTCTTTTTTACCCATTGCACCTACGACACCGGAAATAACGCTACACTCCTCATCCCCCTAACGGCAACCCTGGAACTCGACGGCTTGCCCCTAGCTCCAGGCAGCGAAGTAGCAGCGTTTACGCCCGACAGCATCTGCGCCGGCGTTGCTGTTTGGGATGGCCAGCAGCCACTTGTGCTTACGCTATGGGGTGATGATCCATGGATTACACCTGAAACCAAAGAAGGCTTCTCTCCAGGTGACACCATCCGATTAGCGGTGTGGGACAAGGCCACCCAACGTTATCTTCACGAGGCCAATGGACGCGTTACGGTACGCTATGCTTCCGGAGAGCTCCTTACCGACAACGGACGCTACTGGCCAGATGCCCTTTATCGCATTGAACAGCTGCAGATTCGTCCCATTGAAATCACCCCTGTAGCGCCAACGGCTGAATTGCCAGAAGCGTTACATTTTTCCGCGCCTTATCCTAATCCCTTTCACACCCACACCACCTTTGTTTTCGAGCTGCCCCAGGCCATGCCCGTACGGCTTATTGTGTATACCCTCACAGGCCAGGAAGTTGCTCGTTTATCGGATAAGGTTTTGCCTGCAGGAAGACACCAGCTTGTTTGGCAACCTGAGCAACTTTCTGGCGGACTTTATGTAGCGCGCCTGGAAACCCCTGTAGTGGTTGTCGTGCGATCGGTGGTCTATTTGCCTTAAGCCGAATGCACCTCAATTAGCCCCTGGGCTTCTAAGTCACGAAGCAAAGCCAGAACATCGCTGGTGCACTGCTCTGGACTGACATCGTATTCTTCAAGCAACACAGCACAGACTTCTTGAACTGTTCGGGGTTCCTGGATAAGCTCCCAGATACGCGCACCTACCGGATCCAAGCCATAGTACACGCCGTTGCGAAGGTTCAAAATGACAACCTCATCGCCTAATTTGGACGAGACCTGGTCGGAAGAGGCAACCACAACAGCAGTAAGGCTAAGCACGGTGCGCTCCATAGGCTGAAGAGGGCTACAAGAGAAAGAAGGCATAGCGGTTATTTCGGTTAAAACTACAACTTGGATAAAGCTTCAGGCAAGGAATTCGGAGTTATTTGTTGCAGTTCGCCTTCAAAATGCTGCCGCATCTGGCGTCGCCAAGAAACGGCGTAGTGGCCGTTTAAAGCCAAAAGCTGATGATGCGTGCCTTGTTCGATGACCCGTCCTTCATCCATTACATAAATCAAATCGGCACGCATGGCTGTGGTAAAGCGATGGGTAATGATCAGCGCGGTGCGGCCCCGTACCAGTTCGCCGAAGCGATCCATCCACTCTGCTTCAGTCCAAGAGTCCATGGCGCTTGTGGGCTCATCGAGTACCACAATAGGGGCCTGACGGTAGAAAGCCCGCGCAAGCGAAACCCGTTGCCACTCTCCCCCACTGAGCTCTACCCCTTCTTCGGAAAACCATTTACCCAGCAGGGTATCATAGCCTTTGGGGAGTTTGCGCACGATCTCGTCGACCATAGCCTGCCGCGCCGCTTCTTCGAGGGCTTCAAGGGTCGAGGGCTTTTTGAGATCTCCCAGAAAGATATTGCAGGCCAGGGTATCTTGATAAGGCACGGGAAACTGGAAAAGGACGGTAATGGCATCAAGCAGCTCACGCTTCTTGAACCGCCGCAGGTCAATGCCATCTAGGGTGATACGGCCTTCATCCGGATCATAAAACCGGCATAGCAACTTGATCAGCGTGCTTTTGCCTGCTCCGTTAGCTCCCACAACGGCCACCGTTTTGCCAGCCGGAATGAACAAATCAAGGGCTCTCAGTGCAGGCTGCTGGCTACCCGGGTAGCGGAACGTGACTTGCTCAAAGCGGATGCCTTCCTGAAGCCGACGGGGCACGGGAACGGGATCCGGTGGATCAGGCAGGCGGGTTGGAATCTCAAGAAACGTAAACAAATGCTCCAGAAAAAGGGTGTTGGCGTACATTTGTCCGGCACTGCCCAAAAGCGCACGCATGAGCCCTTGTCCCTGATTGAAGGCCTGGTAAAAAAGCGCTAGGTCGCCTAAAGAAGCCATCCCACGGAAGGCGCGACCGATCATCCACACCATGACCAGCGCTGTAGCGCCTAGACCGATTAAGCCGGCCCCCAGGTTCGCCAGCGTTTGCTGCCGCATCAGGCGCAGCCGACCTTCCCGCAACCGCCGACGCACTTCTTGGTAGTTTTGCCGGAAATAGTCCGCCAGGTCAAAAACCCGCACTTCTGGCGCAAAAAAGGCCATCGTCAGCATGCGATCGAAGTAGCCTGCTTTGCGTTGCTCCGACGTATGGGTCTTCCACCAGGCATGCTCCCGTTGGTGGTGTCGCACCACAACCCACAGCGCGGGCAGCGTGCTCACCAGAAGGGCCAGCGGCAACCAGACGCTGTAATGAATTAAAATAGCGGCAATGCTAATCAGCGTAACACTATTCTGTAGCAGGCTACCCAGGTTGTCCAAAAGCGAAAGCGAACGGCTGGCTGCTTCGCTATTCGCCCGCTCGAGGTGATCGTAGTAGTCAGGATTGTCGTAAAAAGCGACATCGACTGCAGCAGCTTTGGCATGAATCAGACTTTTGACATGATCCAACACCTGCTCCGCCTGCGCCGTACGAATCCACATGCTCAGCCCTTGCAGTCCCTGCGAAAGGAGCAACACAGCTCCCATAAGCCCAGCGGGCCAGACTACTGGCTCAATAGTCGCCCACGATAAGCCTGAGCCCACGGCAGCCGCCACAGCATCAACCAAATGCTTGGTTAGGTACACCGTGGCGGCCGGTAGCATTCCACTCACGAAAAGCAACAGGCCCCAAAGCAGCGTCCAACGACCGGTAGCTTGAAAAATAAGCCGCAGCGCTTGGGCCACATAGGAGGCCTTTTTCTGAAACGCCTGAACGCCCCTTGTCCACCTTAAAAATTGCCGTAGCATATTGGTAAATGCTTCCTCGCAAGCTTCAGGCAAAATAGGTTACCGGCCTCCTTTTTGCTACGTTTTGCCACGCTTAAGGCCCACTCAAGCCTCCCAGAGGAACTACAGGTGGATTAGACCCCCCATTACCAGGGTTGGGTGCAGGGGGCCAGTTTGGCGGACGCCACTGAGGCGGACGCCAGTTAAAGGGAATCCATGGCAGGTTCCCTAGACCCGATCCGGTAATCTCCTCCACCGCGCCAAAAGCCACCAACTGCGGACGGATCCACGGCTTTTTCGCGTACTGCATACAAACCTCCGTTTAAACACACTACGAACGGAACGTCTAAAGTCTACAAAACGCGAGTTTAAGCTTTTTAAGGATATTTTCCGCTTCTCTATGCGCTTTTGGCGCAAACCAACCCAGACTCGACCAATACAAAAAGTGTCCTACCTCCTAGCAAGGCAGGACACCTTTTGCAAAAACGCTCGACTGCCGCTTAGGATAAAGCGGGACCACAATGCGGCTGACCATGTCCCCACATGGTCCATACATCATTACCCCCAGCACATTTACCTGGAGGAGGACCTCCACCACTAGCAGTCACCGCTTCCACCTTGCCATAAATGGAAAGGCTCGGCGTGCTCCACGTGCGTTTGGCCTTCATAGCAGCACCTTCATTAGTTTAAAGTGGAAGGGACGCCTTACGGCACCACCTTGCTTTAATTAATGATGGCAATCACTCAAGGTTAGGGCATAAATGTCTCCCTTACCTCCTTGCTTGCCCATCCAGCAAGGTTCTCTTTGTTGAGTGGTCACCGCTTCCACCTTGCCATAAATGGAAAGACTCGGCGTGCTCCATGTGCGTTTGGCCTTCATAGCAGCACCTCTTTGTTTGTTTAAAAACCTGTACTCAACTTCTTTAAACTTTTGCCAGAATGCATACGTGTTCTGGTAGAGACTGCATGCGCCTTTGGCGCATGTCAGGGAAGCGGCATTAAAGCCGGCGACAATTTTTTCAGCCAAGCCTCCAAGATCAAAAGGAGATACAAGACGAAGTCGGCGTTACCGTTTTGCTCCAGAGGAAGCTGTAGCTGCTGCTTAAGCCTTTTGAGGGCTTCTGGACTAACAAAAGAGCGCAAGGGGTCAGGATTATCTACCAACGCTTCAATACGCCACCCTTCGTAGCGTAGCAACCCTTGATTAAACCCAAACCCTATATTCGACTTGCTGGCGCGCCACTGCACCTCTGGGGGCAAGACGCCTTCGAGGGCCTTACGTAAGACATAACGGGGCCAGCCGTGACGAAACTTCATTTCAAGAGGAATGCGCACGCTTAGCTCAATGAGTCGCCGATCAAAAAAGGGCATGCGCTCCTCAACGCCCAGCAGTCCGCCAAGCACATCAATAAACTCTAATGACCATTGCCATCCTCCTTGGATTAGGCTATACCAGTGAGTTTCTACATGTTGTGAATTAGTTAGCTGGTAATTTATCTTGTTATTTTGCCGCATCCAGGCAGCCAGCCTTGGCGAAAGCATTGGGCTATCGACCTGCACCCGCCCCTTTTGGCGCTGCCACCACCGAAAAACGGGCTGAGGCACATGCGGCCATAGCCCATACTGGCGCAGCAGTTCCCAGGCGGGTAAACCGTACCGCTGCTTAAGCCACCAAACAGCTCGAAGCAACCGAAGCCACCGATAGCGTCTGCCCCAGGTGCTAAGGGCTGGAGCCGCATACTGACGTACCAAGCCAGCAGGCTTTCGACCCAGGTGCTGCGCAAACGCCTCAGCTTCTTGGGCAAAAAGCGTCCATGCCCCTTCCTCGAAAAGCAAGGTCAGACGCTCCCAGCCATGCAAAACCACACTATCCCCATCCACCCCATTGAGCATTACCCGCACGTTATCTTGCCGGGCCAACTCAAAAAAACCCCACAAAAAGTGATAATTCGAAGCAAAAAAAGGCTGGTCGTAGACGGCTAAAATATCTTCCAACGCAACCAGAGGACTTTCAAACTCGGGGCGAAAGAAGTGAGGCACCATGTTGGGATAGGTGCGATGCACCGCCTCCACATAAGCCCGCTCATCCATGGCGGGACGCCGCTCTTCTGGAAGCTCTGGAAAGATAGCCGAATAGGTATGCAGCGGCTGGTCTTTGAGCAAAAAGGCCGCCATGCAGGAAACAGACGACGAGTCGAGCCCACCGCTAAGCTGAGATCCTACAGGGGTGATACTTCGGAGCCGACACCGCACCGCCTCTTCAAAGGTGGAACGGAAAGCTTCGAAATAGGCTTCCTCCGTGTCTAGCCGAAGCTCTTCCAGATTAGGCTGCCAGTATGACCAGCTATGCAGGCCCTGTGCATCTACTTGCAATGCCTGTCCTGCTGGGAGCCGCTGCACGGCCGTGTAAAAGGTACGCTGCTTTTCCCGATCGAGTTGTTGCGCCAAAAAGCGCAAGATCATCTCCTCATCCACGCTTTGGGGCACATCGGGCAATAGACGCACAGCCGGAAGCAGCGTAGCAAAGGCAAACCTTCGGCCGTCATGGAAATAATAAAACGGCCGCACGCCCATACCATCCCGTGCGGCAAACAACCGTCGGGCATAGCGATCCCAGATCGCAAAAGCAAAATCCCCCATAAGCCGATCCGGGCATTCTGTACCCCAGCGCCGATAGGCGGCCAAAATGAGTTCCGCATCCGTCACAACGCGCCCCTTCGATGGCCGGAGCGAAAGCACGCTCAGCAGCTCTGCTCGATTGTCGATCCGCGCATCGGCTACCAGTACCAGATCGCCTTCAGGAGCCACAAGCGGCTGCTGCTCGTGCACCGACTCCGGCGTCGTGTGACGCATCCAGTGTGCCAGTAAAACAGAACTTTCCTGCCAGCGTCCCTGGCCATCTGGCCCACGATGGGTTAAGACCTCTAGCGCTGGTTGCAGCGCTTCGACCTCAATTGGACGCCCATCCAAATGAATTAGGCCAAAAATGGCGCTCATACGACTTCCTGTTGGCGTTGCATAAAGGCTTCTACAGCAGCTACAACTTCAGGCAAAAGCTCTAGGCTTGGCGGCCGCTCCAGGGCCAGTACGGGTACGTAGCGAGCCAGATAGCCTACTTGTTGCAGATGGCGTGCTGAAGCTTGCGTCTCTTCCAGCAGGGAACGGGTGTACGTATGAAGCAGCAATTCGATAAAGGCTTCTTGACCGCTCAAAGGTCGCACATGCACGCGTTCGCCAAGGCGCAACGCAAAGAGTGCGCCCAAAGGGATAGGATGGGCTACGCTTGTTGACAAACGTGCCACCCGTTTTTCAATAATAGGATGAACCCGGGGCAACCCGTCGGTTTGCATTTTCAGCGTTTGTTCTAAGGCATCAGGCCACAACTTGAGCTGTGGATAAGAGGGTAAAACCAGTGGAGGACCATTAGGCTGCTCTTGAAGCACCAGCACATCGTCGGTCACCAGTGGATAACCCCTAGCGTGTAGGGCAGCAGCCATTGTCGATTTGCCCTGTCCTTTTTCTGCAATGAACGCTACCACCCGATCGCCTATAGCTACCGCACTGGCATGTAGCACCAGATGCCCCCGCTGATGCATTAAAATGCCTAGGCCAATGCCCAAGATGAGAACCCGAAGCGTTTCATCGGGCAGATCTGGAGGCACATCGAATGTAATGCGTTGACCCTCCTCGATACGCAGTAGGCCAACCTGATCATATATCAACAGGGCTTCCTCAGGCGTCACGCGCAGCCGGTTACCTCTGCGCTCCAGTCCTTCAGCCAGCGAAGTAAGCTTATCGCGGTAGACATAGACCTCTCCTACAGCAGGCGCAACCGGTTGCAGCTCAGGCAAAGGTATTTCTGAGCAAAGATGCAAACCGTAGATCGTATAGTGAAACGGCCACCGCGTGCGTTGCAGAAGAGTCACGGCCTTTTTGCTCTGTGTTTAAAAAGGAAATTAAACACAAGGGTTAACCTTAGAAATGCGCCGATGGCGCATCTCCAACGCAAGTTTCGGCATATTCCGATGATTGACGCCAGCGCAGACGAGCGATAACTGGTCGATGATCGGAGAGTCCAATTGGGGGTACGGCCCCTTCGAGCACTTCCCATTCTGGACTAACTAATACATGGTCGATCCGCACCAGCGGTCGCGTGGCAGGCCATGAGGGTGCTGCAATCCCTCCCAGACGTCCGGCTGCCTGCAACCCCTGCGCAAGTTGTCCATAGAACCACTGGTCGGGCGTGCTGTTAAGATCGCCGCTTAAAATGATGGGGAGGTGCTCCTGGTCAATCCATACGCGAAGTTGGCGCACTTGCTTGGCTCGTTCCAGCATTGCCTTTCGGTAGGCGGTTAGCCACCGGCGCCAGTTTGCCGGATGTTTCCAGCCTCCGTCGCGCAGGACTTCCCAAGGCTTAAGGGGGCCGTATGATTGCAGCCGCACATTATAGTGTACAAACCGTCGGCCTTCCCAGCACAGCTCACTGCGTACGGCCTGATAGACCAGGGCGTCGGTGCCTTCGGCCAGAGAGCGGATATGCTGGGCGAGCACAGGCAGTTGCGTTAAGGTGACCACTTCGGCAAAAAGCGGCCCAACCTCCACATCAGGCTTCGAAGGCAAATAGCCCTGCTGCTCGACCAGAGGTTTGAGGTGGGTAACGAGCCGCAACGTTGTACGCTGCCGAGGCCGCACATACCACCAGATACCCACTTCCTGAAACCCGATGAGCTGTGGTCGATAGCGGGCTACCAGTTTGGCCAATGAGTCCGCAAGCACAGGCCTTCGGCTATCAGGAATGTTATAGGTCATCACCACTAACGTATCGCTTCCTGCAGCTGCAGGGCGCCTTATGCCCAAAGCTTCGTGGCGCACTAGATAAAGCCCGATTACCGTCCCTATAGCGATAAGCCATCCCCAAGCGCGGCACCCGATCAAAACGACAGCCCAGGCAATCAGTAGTGCGATCACCACAGGTAATCCTACGGCTAGCAATTGAAGCCACCAGCCAAACTCAGGCGGAATCCAGTAGGCTGCATAGGCCAAGCTAAACAGTCCAAGTGCGCCTATGCTACCCCAAGTGCATAGCCGAAAGGTTTTTTTAACGCGTTGCATTTGCAAGACCTTACGTTGGTGTGCTATCGAACACACGAACCCTGCGTTCTCGCCTACACCAGCCCGCCTTTCCACATTGGTACTACCCACTGGAAAGGAGTTGAGACTCGGGAACTGGCTTTTTCAATCGAACCCGCTCTAGGATAGTTTGCCAGGCATGCAGGGCCAGCGTATCGGGCAGTTCCACATCGTCAAAGCGAAGCAACTCGCCAGCTTCAACATCCCGCGTCAGCACGGCATCGGCCAACAGTCCGATAGGAACATGATCAGGCTCATCCAGAATGCGGACGGCCTCTCCACGTACCTCAAAGCTGCCGATGCCGCGTTCGATCCGCGTTCCTTTCGTTAGTTTGCGTTTGGCGATTGCAGCTACGCTGATGCGTGGGTGCAAGGTATTGTTCAGCAAAATGCGTTGCTCAAAAAGCACCCTTCGGATGGTTTTCTGAATTTCCAGATGACACAAATGGAAGGGTTGTAAGAGCACGTAATAGGGACCGTCACCTAATTTGAGGTACTGCAGGTAGTCCCGCTGATATTCATCGTGCTCTGCTGCGATGAACACGCCTGCCGGTGCACCTGGCGAAAGCACATAGTCGCTAATTGGGTGCCCCAGGCGACGAGCACCATCGGCCAGCATGCGCGCACCGGCCTCTACGTCGGGTGAAGGAATACCCAACATCCCCCGCACCGCAATATCAGCGCCCAATCCGTTGGCGACTAAGGCCTGCTCGATTTGCACCTTGGTGCCATCGGTAAAAGCGGTTACTTGCGCAAGCGTGATGCCTTGCTTACGCGCCCAGAAGTGCATCTCTTCGGGCGTAGGATTATGGTTGAGAAACCGTTTGATGTTGCCGTAAACCAACGGCCGAAAGCCCATCTGCAAAATGTTTTCGCGCAGTGCGGCCAAGCATCCAGGTTGGTCCCCTTCGGCCTCAGTCAACAAGCCTCGATCTACAAAGTAAGATCCGGTTGTGATGTGAAATTCGGCATCCATGGTCACCACCGGCAGCCCTGCCTCCAGTACCCGATGGACCACCTCGGTCGCATGCAGCACATCACCACTGCACTCGACGACCAGATCGGCGTGCTCGATTAGATCATCGAGGCTGTTGGTCAACAGTTCCGGGCGAGGGAAGTCCTTACGGGTTCGCGGATCAGTACGCGTAAGCACCCGCGTAACGCGCAAGTCTTTCACATGCTGCATTGCCATCACAAAGCCGCGGGCGATAAAACCACTGCCCACAACGCCAATGCGATAGGAGGTCGACATGGTTTTTTCCCACATTTATTGAAGGTGCGTCTTTAGGTGATCAGCTAGCCGCAAAGCAAGGGCCACAATCGTCAGGGTAGGATTCGCAAACCCTACCGTAGGGAAAACGGATGACCCGGTAACGTAAAGATTTTTCACGCCATGCACCCGACCATTAGGATCCACCACGCCTTCACGCGGGCTGGCATGCATACGGGTCGTCCCCATATGGTGAAACCCTCCGGTGATGCCTGAAGGCGGAAAGTGCTCAAGCACTTCGATGTGCACCTTTCCCCAGCCCTTTCGTTCCAGCTCCTGGGCCACAAGTTGCTGTGCCCGCTGCAGACTTTCAACATCCTGGCGACAGATCTGCCAGTGCAGTTCCAAGCGAGGTTGGCCAAAGGCATCTTTACGGCGAGAAAGGCGCACCCGGCTTTCTGGATTGGGTGCCTGCTCAGCCATGTGATGCAGCACAAAGGCCACCGGTTCACGGCCTGTTGCCTGGGGCTTGCCCTTTAAGGATAAAAGGCGTGTAGTGGCCCATGGGATCAGACGCGGCGCGTCGCGCACCAAACGACCAAGCTGACGTGGGAGCTCTTCAGGCCAGCTGCGCTGTCGGATTGCTTCGCGTAACACACGCAATGCTTCATATCCGCCCCAAAGCAGCGGATTATGCCGACGCGGAAGGGCTAAACGATCTGTCGGCCAGAGGGCTACGCAATAGTTGAGCAGCCCTTCTTGGCGCACCACCGTTTCCTGAAGCGCTAGCTTACCCATTATCCAGACGCCATCGCAGCAATGAAACCGATAAAAACCCAGCCGAGGAATTAGGCTGCGTTCTTGAGGGACAAAGAGTCCGGATAAGAAATGCAGGTGCTCCATAAAAAACCGCCCTACGCGATCATAGGCGTTGCCTAGTCCAGTTGGACAGACGCGATTAGAAAGCAAGAGGAGACGTGCATTTTCCAGGCCTCCGGCAGCCAGCACAAAACAACGGGCCTGCACTGTAAGCGTTTGACCATTTGGATGTCTTACGCGTGCGCTTTCGACAATAGATCCTGTAGCATCGGTAAGCAATTCCAGCACATGGGCATGCAGGCAAACCGTTACGTCTGCGTCGGCCAGCAGCGCTGGTCCATAATAGGTGTAAAAACGGTCCGTCTCGCCAAACTGAAACAGCGCGGTCCGCAGCACTTGACTTTTGGCAGAAAGCAGCGGTTGCGTGGTCGCGCTATGCCAAGCCTCAGCGGTATACGGGCGCTCAGGCAGTCCAAAAAAAGCCTGGGCCTGTTGGTAATAAGGTGCTAACGTCTCATATCCAAAAGGCCAGCCGCTCCAGGCTATGGCCTCTCGCCGCTCAAAGTCGATAGGATCCAAGGGACGCAAGCGGATGCGACGTACCCCTGGGGCGACTTCATAATCCCAAAGATGGCTGGAGCCTCCCAGGGCACGGGCACGGGTCATATCTAGCGGAAAATAAGGATAACCAGTAATGTCGCCTCGGCTAAGTCGATGCGTCGCGGCTTCTGGCTTCTCCCCTCCTGTTTCCAAAAGGCACAAGCTTAACCCGCTACGTCGCAAGGTCCAGGCAAGCGCCAGCCCTGCCACTCCGCCACCAATGATGCATAGGTCATAGGGTCCCAGACTGCTTCCTTCAAAATCCCGGAGGTCGAGTTTCATGATTTTAAGCCGGGCTGGAAGCGTTCAAGTAAAATACGCACCGGTCGCAGAAAGACATACAGCAAAGCCAATGAGCGGGGCAAGCGGAAAAATGCCCGATCTTTTTCGGTAGGGGTCAAGGCCAACTTAAGGTGATGCCTAAGGTAACCCCAGCGATGCCGCCAGCGCTCTCGCTCTCGGAAATGATACCAAAACATGGGCCAGAAGGCCGTACGATCGGCCTCATCCTGAAAAATCCACTGCTGGGCTACGCGATGCGCCATACGCCGAGCAGTACGGACTTGCCCAAGCCGCTGTTGTAGCATAGCAGGAATAGGAGCGGCCAAGATTTCCCCAGCCAAGATTAATCCAATTTCCAGAATGCGCAGGACGCCAAGCTGTTGAGCTTGCGCCAGCACAAAATGCCAGTCCAGTTCCGGATAGGTACGCAACAGTTCAGCCACGTCTGCTACCCAGTTGAGTTTCAGCCAGCGATGCTTATTGCCGTGAATCACCAGATAGAGCAAAAGGTCTTCAGGCGCCAGGGTACGAATAGGGCGTCCAGCAAAGGTGACCTGCCGATGCCTGGACCATATGGCTTGGGGATCGAGCGGGAGATCATAGATGGTATAAAAAAACGCCCAGTGCAACTCAATCACAAAGAGGCCACTTTCGTGCACAAACTCAAAACCGAGCTGCGTTTTTAAAAATGCTTCTTCTTCGCCCGGACGGATAGGTCGATAAGCCCTGTAGCCGAGTGCTTCGATCAGGGCGCGTGCCCTGGCAAAGTCCTCACGCCGCACCAACAAATCCAGATCAACATAGACCCGAGCCGAAGGGTCTTGATAAATCAAACCCGCAAGCAAAGGTCCTTTAAACGGAATAACCGGTACGCCTTCCTCCTCTAGGTAGGTCACTACCCGCAGCAGCTCCTGGGTTTGCTGCAGGTTGTTTACCGCCAAAACCCGTGCTTCGGCAGCAAAACGTTCACGCCAGGCAGGCGGACAGGCGTTAGGCTGAATTTTCGAAAGGTGTCGGTAAAGCAAGGCAACTACGCCATGACGCAAAGCCATTCGGTACAGCCGCTCCCAGTTCACCGGACCATCAAGCAGCGTACGTAGCCTGGCCGTGGCCGTCTCGTCGAGTGTCGTACGGGCTGTAAGCGCTAAAATTTGGGATTCAGGATCTTCCGGCAAAAAAGACATCGTTAGGATACCGTTGGGGAGTTGAGTTTAGCAGTTGCTATAGCAGCAAAAGGTTGGGGATGCTTCCAGAGCTCTTCAGGATAGTTAGGAATGTATCGGTTACGAAGCACGCCGCTTCGCACCGCACGACCCAAGCGGGATAGCACCGTCCCCACAGGGCCTAAGAATGTCAGTCCCAATCCGATCCAGCCCCGAAGCAGTGGCCTCAACGCTAAAGCCTGCTGAAGCCGCGCACGTGCCTCCTGGCGCCTCCCCAGGGTAAGCAGCGTATTGCCGTAGGTAACCAGTGCATAGGCCATTCGAGCTTCAAAAATAGGGTGATAGGGAGCTAGCTGCGGATCCTTCAGAAAGTGCTCATAACAAAATATCTCTCCTTCAAATCCGTAGACACGCCAATTCCAACTTCGGCTGACGCTACCCTGTTGCCAACGACAGCTTGCCAGACGTTCTGGAATGTAGTAAGCCCCTCCTTGCTGCGTACACCGGTAAAGTAGCCACAGATCGAGCAGCGCCCGGGCTTTGTCGGCAAAAAAAGAAGGTTCGACGGCCGATCGCCGAAACAGCACCGCCCCGATAAAAATTGCGCGGTCGACGAGCGCCACACGTAAAAAGTCCACCACCGGCCCTTCCTGAAGCCCAGCACGGCGCCACCGATGCGTATTCAAATCGGTTATATCAACCAGGCGTTGTCCTTGGGCATCCATGATCCAGTGGTCACAAAAAGCAAGCACTAAAGAAGCATCTTTCTGAAGCGGTCGCATTAAAGCTTCAACAAAGGCCGGCTCTAAGGCATCATCGTCACCTAAAAAGCAGAAAAAATCTCCCTGTGCAATTTCTACCCCTTGCCGCCAGTTTGCCACCAAACCACGGTTGAGATGGTTGCGCACGTACAGCACCCGCTTGTCTTGCTCCTGAAAGGACCGTACCACTTCCGGCGTCGCATCGGTGCTGGCATCATCAAGCACCACAACTTCGATGTTAGGATAGGTCTGGGCCAACGCGCTCTCCAACGCTATCCGAAGATATGCAGCCCGATTGTAGGTGGGGATTAGAATGCTCACCAACGGAAGCGTCGGATTAATACCAGATATAACCATACGTCTGTAATAGGGTTAGGGCGCTCCCCTGCAATTGACTAAAGATTAGTACTTGTTCTCCTTCAAAGGCACACCGGCTCTGACCTACCACTTATGCGCCAATCGCGCAGACGTAGTGTCTGCTTTCGGCGCTATCCCGCATTAACGGGCTACCAGCAACCGGCCGGTTTTGAGCCAGCGCCCAGCCTGAAGTCGATATAGATACGTTCCAGCGGCCAAATGTTCTATGCTTACGTGCTGTTCATAAGTCCCGGCTGCTTGATCTACGCTTAGCACAGCTACAGGACGCCCTAAAAGATCGAAAAGCTCCAGCTGTACGTTTGCGGGCTCTGGCAGCACATAGCTAAAAGTTACCATGTGCTTTGCTGGATTGGGATAGGGACTGCTGACTTCAAAAGTACGGGTAGGCGTTGGTAGGGTTACGGTAGGAGTCGGATCCGATTCGGAAGGGTCATTTGACGTCTCTAAGAAGAAGCGTTCCCAGTTGCCTCCCGGTGCAATTGCTTCCCAGAAGCGGGCGACACTATCTACAAGTATTGCGTCTACGCCCACACACTGCGCATTAAACAGAAACTGCATGAAGGCCCGATTTTTCCAGTCATCAATTTCGACGCCAGCCGAAGGATGCCCATCTTCTGTGCAGGATGCCCTCGGCACGTCAAAGACCGTCTCGGGAGACTCGATCCCTTTCGAACCACCGACGCGGGCTTCATAGAGCGTCTGCCAGTGCCTTAAATCATAGCGGGATGCCTCAATCAACCAGCTGCGCAGCAAGTTTTCCGTGATGAGACGAAGCGTATCCCGATCCAGCTCCCGAAACCCATTGGGCATGTAGTGCGCCCCAAACCACACCAGCGGCGAGCCGGTCTTCATTTGCCGCACACCGTTTCGGCGCAGCGTCCCCCATCCCGGCGTAAAGCCTTCGTCCGCATACCATGAGGTGTGCGCTTGCATCGCAGCAATCACGTAGAAAAGATGCCCGATTGTGTGATCGCGGCCGTACTTTTCCAGGGCATCCCGGCTCTGCTCAAAAATGTACGACCAGTCGATGGCACCGCCACCTGGGTTGTCCGTTCGCAGCCGGGGTGTAAGCACCACCGCCAGATGCCACCATGAGAGGTCTTCGTAGTGATGTCGTGCCAGCGTCGGAAACGGCGAGGCGTAGGCCAGATCATTCTTCGAAAGCCGATGCATGGTCTGGTCCATCAGCCACGGTCCGGTCAGCAAAAGCGCGCGGTCAGCCTTCTCCATAGGTATACCCCGCACATTGTCGCTGTAGACATCCGCGTAGTGATCCTCCAGCTTGTATGCCATCTGGAGCTCCCACATCTTCATCAGAAACCAGCGCGCCACGGCAATGTGCATCATGCGTCCGACAGGGTCGGTCGGGTAGCGTCCCCCCCACTCCGGCGGCGGACTCAGGTCCTCGTGATCATCATGTTTCGGATTAAGCCGGAAGTTGTAATCCTTAAATAGCCTGGCAATTCCTTCGTCCCAGTGCGGCGAGTTCCGGCTTTGATGTTGCTGCTGGATGTAGTAGGCTGCGCCCTTTTCGGCCAGCAGTCGTTTTATGGTCTCATAGTTCTGGTAGTATTTGGAGCGGTGCCAGACGTCTTCGGGAAAAAAGTCGCCCGGATAGATTTGCGGCCACCAGGCAAAAATGTCGGGCAGCTCAAAGCTTACCGGAATGTCCATAAGCACAAGCGTTGAGTCCATGCGCCAGTAACGCTGCACGTTTGTCCAAGCAAGGTCTGCTTCTGGAAGGAGCATGCCGGGCTCGGGCACGCCGCTCAGAGCATCCAGCTCGGCCCGAAAGTCCGCACCGGGTGCCAGAAAGGCCAGCATCGGACGGTCCGAGTCCAGCACCCACCGGCGCCCGGCCCCAGCCGCCCAGCACTCAACCGGCCGCTTCGAGAGCCCGGGCCCGGGTTGGTAAGGCGGATCCCAGGGACGCCCACCGCAGCTGGCTACGGTCTCGCCCGGCGGCAGCTTCAGATCAACGGAGCGAATATAGGCCGCAATTTTTTTACCCTGCTCTTCTGTTAGTCCACGCAACAGGGCCTTTTGGATGATAACCTGGTTGGAAAAGTTGAAATATTTCAGATCGCGTCCGTCTGTTGCATGGCAGTCGCTGCAGGCTGCCACCAGTGGTTCCCCGGACAGGCCTTTTAGCATGCCCCGCCTCTGCCACAGGCGCCGTCCCTCTTCAATGGCTGCCGGCGTGTCGTAGCCTTCGGGTGGTCTCCACTGCGCCGGATCGTCCCACACGAAGCGCGTTCCCTGCAGCACACTCTGGCCGTTGCGTCCTCCACGCCGGAGGTCCAGTTCCAGAATGCGATAACCGGCCGTGCGGCCTTCCGTTCTGTTGAACCGAAACTCAATGGTATTGCGACCGGGACGCAGCTTGCCTGTGCCGCGAATTGAAATCATTCCCCGAAGGGTGCGGTACGGTCCTCCGATGGGCCCGGTCAGCGGCGGCGTAAACATCCGCGACTCCGGCCAGAACGCCTTGAAATGCGCGTTGTCAATGGAAATCCATCGGCCCCCATTAATCCGAAAAGACGCCTTTTTGTCGTAACCACCGGTGTCTTCCAGTGCCGGCGTGTAGAGGTAGCCCAGCAGATGCCCTTTTAGGTACATCGAATCCACCCCTGTCGTGTCGGACACATACACCTCGACGGCCACCGTGTACCCATCGGGTCCGATTACTTCGATCGGAAGCGTAACGACCACCTCGTCATCGGCCTGCAAGAGATACGTCCATCCCAGCATGAGCAGCAGGAAGGCGGATAGCAAACCCCAAGCGTAACGCGTCATCCCCGACATCTTTCAACTCTGGGCTGGTTGGAAGGCAGGAACTACCGGCCCCGAACAGGCACCGGTCGGAAATGTCGGGGGCTAATGATATGCCGATCAGGTCGAACCTGCGTGGAATGGGGAAAGCAGGCCGATTGATATAGATGCGGGGAATTACATTAAGTAACGGGAAGCAAAAACGTTATCGCTCGCGTCCCACAGCCTCGGTCAGCGCCTGCCAAACTTTCTGGCGCATGGCCTCTACAGAAAATCGCCGGTGGGCGTCCTGGTAGGCGGCTTCGGCCAGTTGACGGGCCTTTTCCGGATGCTCCAGCAGGTGCCGAATGGCAGTAGCAAGTGCCTGTGCATCGCCGGGCGACACCAACAGGCCCGTCTCTCCATCACGCAGTATCTCCAGGGCCCCTCCGCCACGCGTAGCGATGACGGGACGACGGGCCAGCATGCCCTCGACAATCACCCGGCCGAATGGTTCGGGTGCGACCGATGTATGCACTACCACATCGACAAGTTGCATTAGCGCCGGCACGTCGTCCCGAAATCCCAGAAAATGCACACGCCCCTGCAGGTCAGGCTGTGCTGCCCGCTCGCGCAGCTGCCGGGCGTAGTGCTGCTCGTCCTGAAAGAGCGCCTCGCCCACGAAAATCGCCTGCACTTCAGGCAAGCGGGCCAGCGCTTCCAGGAGCACGTGCTGCCCCTTCCAAGGCGCCAGCCTGCTGAAAAGCCCAATCACCGGCCCATCCCGCAAGCCGAGCTTCCGACGCAGGGCAGCCAGCCGATCCGGATTCACGGCTGCAAAACGCTGCGCGTCGATCCCGTTGTGCACGACCACAACCGGAGCACGCCCACCTGCTTCACCAAAAGCTTGCTTCGAAGCTGCTGAATTGGCAATGACCAGGCGCACAAACCGGTTGGCCAGCGTTACGGCCAGCCGAATATTCATCCGGCTAAAGTGCTCGGTCGTCAGCACGTCGTGCAGGTTCCACACAAGCGGCCGCCGGGCCAGCTGCGCAGCCAGGGTGCCGACCACCAGCGCCTTCTGGGAGTTAGCATAGATCAGTTCGAAAGCGCGCGCCTTCTGGGCTACACGCCAGGCCAGCTGCAGCAAAGCGGGCGCCGCCCGCAACGCCTGGGCAGGTCCGGCCTCCCGGGCCACCCGCCGCACCACTTCGGGCGCAGCCATCACATCGACCGGAATACCTACCGCCTGGAGCTTTTCATAGAAAGGACCTTCTTCCAGTAACAAAACCTCTCCCGGGGGCGCAAAAGCCGGGGCCAGATCGAGCAAATACAACTCAGCCCCTCCCAGCGATGCACTGTGATCTAAGAAAAGAACACGCATCAAGCCCTAATCTATCGTCGTGCATTCACCCCCTAGGTTTTCTTCAAGGGCCTCATAAGCTTCCTGCACCCGCTGCCCCAGCTCACGAGCAAGCTGGCTGTTGTTCAATAGCGCCACGCGTGCTTGTAGCAAAGCCGCTGCAAAACCTACTGCATCGACGGAGCAAGCTAAGCGTTGCCGCACCTGGGCTACTGTTGCTTCATCATTTGCGCAGTACCCTAAATAGGCGCGGCCCCCAGGTCGACGCACACTATACCACCGCACCTGCTGCTGCATCCCTACCTGAACCAGCTCTATAAAACTAGTGCCTACGCTGGCAATTGCCGCATTCAAGAGGGCAGCTGCAATCTCTTCGTCCGAGACTCCCTGGCTCCGCAACGTCGCAATGCGCCCCTGAATGTCAAAAGGTAACGTTGTTGTGCCCAAAACTTCGCGGGTAATTTCTTCTACCCGTCTGAGCGCTTCCTCCCAACTGCTCAGTTCGACGTAGCCATCTAAATCATCGAGGGTGATTTCCTGCTGAACGATATGGGTCTCGGGAAAGCTACAGGCTTCTTGAAAGGATGTTCGCTGCTTTGCAGCCCTTTGCCCTTCAACCCGATGGTTAAAATCTCTGGCCAACCGTTCAAGTGTCAAAACATTGACCTGCGCTTTCCGTAACAAGGCGTTGCTGAGGGCCACCTGCACGCGCGGACGCAGGCGATGGCCTGGTGGAGCATTTGCAAGCGCCTTTTCTAAATACTCAATAGCCGCTTCCGTCTTACCGGATTGCAAAGCCAACAAGGCATCTTCCAGCAAGGTCTCTGGATCGTTGCTTTGTCCCGGCCCGCTAAAACCTTCAAACACATTGCATCGGGTAAGCAACAGGCTGGCCATTAAAACCAGCGTCCATAGATAAACCGTTTGCGTACGCATAAGCTTAAAGACTAACCGTTAATGAAGCGATATGCTGCCAGCTGGGAAGCTGACCTGGCAGCCGTCCCTCTTCAAATCCGAAAAACGCGTAATCCAGGCGAAAAACACCCAAGCGCAAGCCCAATCCTAAGGTGGTATACCCTTGATGTAAGCCAGTAGCAACGTTCAGCACAGGTCCTACGGCAACCCGCATCCCCAGCGAAAGCCGCGTCAATATGCTGCCGCGCATATCGCGCTGATGCACGTAATCCATTGAAAGGGTTGGAGCCTGCAACCATGGGGTTTGCCAGCGCCAGGTATACGCAACCCCAACCCGATAACCGGGCCGCAGGTCAAAGTACTGATTCGCCTGCGCAATCTCGTTAGCCAATAAGGCTGGTTGCGGTGCGCCATTGTCACCCGAAAGAATGCGGCTATAGCGATAGCGAAGCGGCGTGTAAACGAGATTGTATAAGACCAATCCCAAACGCAACTGCCCTGGTCCAGGCAGGGGTGGTTCATAAAGCACGCCTACGTCAGCCCCTACGGCCTGTCCACGTAACAAAAGCAAGGCCTCGTCAGGTGCAAAAGCCTCAACCGACTTATGTTTGTGGGTAAGGTAACGCCGCAGGTATTTCAGGCTAAGCCCCATGCTCCATCCAGGTTGAAGTTGCGCCGAAGCCGTGCCTACAGCCATTACATCTAACCTACCATCGGCTTCAATGCGGGGAATACCTGCGCCTGAACTGCTCTCTACCGTGCGATAACGCCCCCCTGCAGCGAGAAAAATACCTCCTCCGGCTGCAACTGGACCAATACGGCCACTGACGGTAGGCAACTGCAACGAGAAGGCCGCTGTAGTACGCGTACGCCCTTTTTCCAACGTTTTCTCATAAAGCCGGCGCCGCTCCTCAGGAGTCAGATTCTCCAGGCCTTCATCGATAGCCGGGCGCAGCTCATCTTGCACAAACGCGATCTGGTCAAACACATTGGTGCTCAGCGCGCCTTGCAGGCCTATCAGCACGACAGAGGGCTTTAATCCCGTGACATGAACCAAATGGGCAGGATTGTAAAAAAAGGCAGTTTGGGGTAAGGGCACCGCAGCTACAGCCTCTCCCATTGCCAGCGCAGGGATTTCAGGTCGATAAAGACGTGAATTTGTTTCCGTGAATTGCGCATAGGTTGCACACACCCTTCCCACCAAACAGGCCAAAACCAGTAACAGGATTCGCATAAGCGTTACCTAAGCTGTTAGCTATAATAGGAGCTTCTTTAGTTTCGTCCAAGGTAGGACAAAATTAATACCAACGCTTTTGTTTTATGCGCCTTTAGGGACGAATTTCTCCAATGTGCAAAGCTTTGGGAGTAAGTCAAATGGCAAAATCCCAAACTGCATATAGTCAGTATCGCCAAAAAGCTTTCACAGCACTTCGGCATACACGGCTTTTACTTTACTTGCGATGACGGGCCAGTCAAAATGGGTACGGATGTAAGTCTGGCAGACGTGGGCATCTGGAAGGGGTCGCTGACCGGTCAACGCCTCAATTAAGCCATCAGCCAATGCCTCTTTTGTGGCGGCTTCCAAGACCAATGATTCCGACAGTCCTCGCACGGCTTCGGGCAAGCCTCCTACAGGCGTCACCAGCACCGGCGTACCCGCCGCCAGGGACTCCAAGGTAATGAGTCCGAAGCCTTCAAGCGCTACCGTTGGTACAATGGTTAGATCCGCTGCTCGATAGGCAAATGGAAGTTGCGCGTCGGGGACGAATCCTACTAAGCGTACATGTTGCTGGAGTTGATGTGCTTCAATTTGGGCTTGTAATGCTTCAGCTAAAGGTCCCCGCCCGGCAATCAGCAACAAGACCTCTGGAATCTGGTGTCGCACCCGCACCATTGCCTCAATCAATCGTTCTAACCCCATGCGCCGCACCAGTCGCCGTACGCTCAGCACAATCGGCCGGTCGGTCGGCCACCCAAGCGCTTCCCGGGCTTCCCGGCGCGAAAGCGGCAGCGCAAAGCGGTCGGCTTCCACGCCACCGGGCACGACGCGAACCCGCTCAGGCCCCACCCTGTAGCGCTGCACCAGTTCTCGTCCAAACGCCTCCGACAGCACAATGCATCGTACTGCCTGCCGGTAGACTGCACGTTCCAGCCAAGATTTAACGAACACCTGCACCCCGCCTTTTGCCTCTTCGCGCCCTTCCCAGGCCCACGGACCGTGAAAATGCACCACCATCGGCAGGTCGCGCACCAGATTCAGCACCGGAAACGCATAAAGGGCAAAATGAGCCGCTACCAGATCGAACGAGGTTTGCTGCCGAAGCTGCCGCACCGCTTTTCGCATTCCACGCCATCGTTGCCAAAGCGGCGCCTCCGAAGCGGCAGCAGCTACAAACCGGCCGTTAGTCGTAGCTGCTACAGCTTCTGAACCAACCACAACGCCCTTGCATAATACGCCCACCCCAGGCAGATAACGGCATAAGCCATCATAGACCCGTTCTAATCCACCAGGCGTCTCTCCAAACCACCCAGACCCTAGTTGTAACGCATACATGCTCGTCTACTTCTTTTTCGACTCAAGTCGGCGAAAGCGCCAGCGCTGCAGCTGATCATAAAGCCGGTACAAGTTTAAGTGCGGAAAATACCTCCCCAAGCTAACCAGCAAATGTTCCGGCAATGCCACAAGACTAAGCAGGGCACTACAGATACCAGCAGCAATCGGAAGCCAAGGATGAGCCGCCCGCAACAAGTGCAAATGTTCCGGCCTAGGCCACTCTTGGGGCACAGTCCATCCCATGCGTTCCAGAGCAAGCGTTTCAGCACAATAGCGTCTGATAAGCAGGTAGCGTAGTAGCAGAGGCAACTCCAGTTCTGGCGAAGGCCAAATCCGTTGTTTTTTGAGCACTTCAAGGTGATCAACAGCTAAGGGAGGTAGGCCTAAGAACGCAAAAAGACGGTTTATTTGCTGCGCCGCATCGCGGCGAAGCTCTTCATAAAACAGCACCAAAAGTTGATCTCGCGGAAAAAATCGAAGCCAACGTCGCAAAGCTGCAGCATAAGCAGTTCGGATGCGATTCCGCATTAAATGCACATGCAAGGCCATCTTCCATAGATCCCGACGGGTAAGCTGTCGTTTGTTGACCACCGAAATCTCCATGCGGGCCTGACTCCAAGCGCGTTCGATCGGATTTCGAAGCACAACAATGAGCCGTACTTGAGGAAGCAATGCACGGATGCGTGCAATCTGGGATGTCGTGAGGTGCAAATAATCCGGCGTTTTTTCCCCAACTAATTGATCTGGCTTAGCCGAAGCAAAGGCTTTATAATAATGCGCTATAGGTTCATAACGGTTAAAAAAGTGCAATTCGTGCTCCGGAATAAACACGTTAGACTGTTGCCTTAGCAGCTGAGCAAGCCAGGACGTAGCGCTTTTTTGTGCACCAATAATGAGAAAATCAGGCAATCGGTTCATATGGTTGCAGCTTTGTTTTAGAGCGTTGCTGCATTAAGACTTCCTCCAAACGCCCTACCACCCGTCGCACATCAAACTGCTGCTCGGCCGTCTGCCGCGCCACGGCTGCCAGACCCACCGGATCGGTCTCGATCGCCTGCAGCGCGGCCTCCAGCGCTGCGCAGAGTGCCTCCGGTGTATACTGCTCGAAGCGAAAAGCAGCTGCTCCGCAATACTCGCCCGTACCATTCGTCGGTCCTACCACCACTGGCTTCCCGCAGCAGAGTGCCTCGGCCACCGTAGAGCCGAAGTTTTCGTCTTCACTGGGCTGCACCACCACATCTACCGAACGCAGCAGATCCGGCACTTCCGTACGCGGAACATACGGGGCATACGTCAGATGTTCGGGCAAAGGGAAATCCTCGATCAGCCGCCGATACTCTGGAGCGTAGGTAAACCGTCCGATAATCTCCAGATGCACGTCGCGGCGTTTTTCTAGCAATAATGCAAAGGCCTCGAGCATCAAGTCCAACCGTTTACGCGGATCGATTCTGCCTAACCAGAGAAACGTCCGCCGCCCGGGATGACGCGGTGGCACGTTGGGTGCTGGACGAAACAACTCCAGATCAAAAGGATAGGGCAGGGCAAAGACGCGTTCGGCGGGAATGCCAAAAGCAATTAGATGTTGTCGGCTCCACTCGCTGCCGCAGATAACGGCCTGGCAGCGGGCCAGCTCACGCCGTGCCACCTGCTGCCGATGCCGGTAAAAAGCCCAGAGCTTCCAGTAAAGCATCTGGCCGGACAGCTCGATCAACCGATGCCGGAGCCGATGGATTGCCTGCCATTCGGTCTGTGGCGGCCCCTGCAACCAGGCCACCGTCGACAACCCCTCCACCCCGAACTGGGCCCCGACCCCAAGAAACAGCAACACGTCGTAAGGCTTCCGGCGATGCCGTTCGGCCACGCGCCGGGCAATGGCCTCCAGGTGCTTTCGATAGATCCAGTCCTCTACGATGCGTTCCAGTCCCCCCCGAAGCATCGGCTGCAACCGGTCGCGCCATTTTCGCAACTGCTCCAGCAATACGCCCTCGTAATGGAAATGCGGCTGGTGCGCCAGTCCTTCCGGCTGCCGCACAAAATCGGCTTTGGCGAACAGGTCCACCTGATGCCCCCGTCGCAACAGCTCCTCCAGAATCAGATAGTTGGCCGAGGCCACGCTCCCGGCATGCTGCTCCACCAATGCATAGCAAGCAATCCGCATCAGCCCTGTGCGTTTTCTAAAAGCACCTGCTGCGCTGCCGGCTCCGTGCCCAGCAGCTCGTCGATAAATGCTGCAAAACGCGGCCGCAGCACATCGTAGCCGAATCGCCGGGCAAGCGCAGGCGCCTGCGCTGCCCGCGCCCTGACTTCTTCCATGCGCAGGCTGTCCAGCCAGGCTGCCAGCTTCCGATGAAAACCCGGATCGGCCGGATGCCCCTCCGGCAATACCCATCCAGCCGGATAAACGTAGTCGTAAAAGCCCGGAATCGGACTCATCACTATCGGCAACCCGGTGGCCAGATACTCGGGCAGTTTGGTCGTGAGCCGGTAGCGCCCCAGCTCATCCAGCGTCTGCGTGATAAAACCGATATCCATTACGTTCAGCAGATCGACCACCTCGGCTTCTTCGACACGCCCGGTAAAGACGATGCGATGTCGCAGACCGTCCGGCACGCGGGATTCAAGCCGGGAGCGTCCGTCGCCGTCGCCCACGATCAGCACGGTGACGTCGTCCCGCTTCAGGTAACGCAGCATCTCGACCAGTTCCAGACCGTAGCAGTAGCGCTGACGTGCCACCCACTTCAGACTACCGACAACACCACAGACAAGATGCGTCAGCGGTATCCCATAGCGCCTGCGTAACGCCTGGCGTTGCGCTTCCGGGTAAGGCCGAAACGTCTCCAGGTCAACGCCGCCTTCGATCGTGATTGCCCGAGGCGCGCCCAGCTTGAGGGCCACGCCGGTTAGGTACGGCGTCCACCCGATGAATCCCGCACTGTGCCGATAAAGCAGGCGCTCATACACCCCGAATACAAAACCGTAGAGCGATCCCCGCGTGACCTTAAAAAATCCTCCCACAGGGTCGCCCGACGAGACCACGTAGCGCTGGCCCCAGGCCCGGGCTGCCCGAATAAGCGGCACCCCGGCCGCAATGCCTGTCCCTTCCAGATACACCAGATCGGGCTTTTCTCGGCGCAGGCGCTCCCAAACCGCCTGCATGTTTTCCCGGCGGGACCGCTTGCGGTCCAGTCCCCAAATCGTACAGTCCACCGACAGCCCCTGGGTTAGGCGCTGAATTCGCCGTATGTCCTGGCCTACTGGCCCGGCGGTACTGATGCAAAGCATTTTCGGGCGCGCCATCGTCACACCGTATAGAGGGCGGGCAGCGGAAACGTTTTGCCTGTAAGACGCTCAAAAAGCCCGGCATACTGGTTGGCCATTTGGTCCCAGCTATGTTGCTCAGCCAAGCGGCGCGCGGCCAGACCCATCCGCTGCCGCAGATCCGGGTCTCGCGTGAGCGCCCCCAACGCCTGAGCCAGCGCTTCGTGATCTTCAGGACTTTCAATGACAAAACCTGCCTCACCGACCAAGTTAGCTGTACCAACTTGCCGGGAAACCACAACCGGCAATCCCGTAGCCATGGCTTCAAGCAGTACAAGCGGGCACGAATCGCGCCGAGAGGGCAGCACAAAAAAATCCACAGCCCGCATGAGCGCGGCAATATCCCGGCGAAAGCCCAGAAAGTGCACCCTATCGGCCACGCCCAATTGCACGGCCAATGCAGGATAAGGGCTTCCCGGCAGCTTTCCGGCTACGGCCACATGTAGCTCAGGCACTTGTTTGAGGGCATGCAGCACGCCATCCAGGTTTTTAATTGGCGAGCGAATGTCCCCTACAAATAGGGCCAGGGGCACACCTTCGGGCAACCCGAGGCGGCTGCGATCGGCTCGACCCGGATGAAATTCGTCCAAGTCCACCCCGTTAACGATCACCTCTATGCGCTCTGGGGGTACGCCAATCGCAATGAGCTCCTCACGCACCATGTCCGAAACGGCCACAATGCAACGCGCCTGTGCAAAGGTTTCAAGCTCCCAAGCTGCATTAAGCCGGGTAAATAGTCCCTGGTAACGTGCTTGCCAGCTTCGACCCTGGCGAGCAGGATGATAGGGCGAGCGCAGCCAGGTGCCATGTACAAAATGCACAGCATTGATCGTATGGGGAAACCGCATCACAACCCCACAACCCAAAATCACGTCGAACATATGGTCCATCGTAGCCATTATTCGATCGGCTTTTTGTCGGAAACGCCAGACCTTGTATAGGTCGACGGCCTCGCCCAACGGCCCCGTATGGATCGGCACCCACGAAGCGCCCATCTCGCGCAGCGTCAGGTCCAGCTTATCGCAAAAAAGCGTGACCGTGGCCCCGCGCATCAAGAGATAGCGTGCCAGCTCATAGTTTACGCGCCCTTGGCCATCGCCAGGAATAACGTTATGGGTAACGATCGCTATGTGCATCGGTTAAGTCTATAGGCTTTGGAGCTTTAGTGTGTTGCACAGCCAAGCAGGCACGGATTTTTTGTGCCATCCACTGCCCAACGGCTTCTTCAGACCCTACAGTTTGCCACCAATGCAGAGCAGCTTCAGAAAGCTGCTGCATATGGTAGGGATTCTGCAACAATTTGGGAACCAGCACTTGAAGCTCGCGCCAATCGTCTACCTGAAGCACCGGCGCTTCCTGATAAAACCACCGTTTGGGTAGACGTTCTGTAATGACTACACACCCATACCGTAGACCTTCGAAAAGACGAAACGTATCGGCCGACGTACCCCGAGGCGCCAGACAGATTTTACTGTGCATCAGCGTTTGCGAATATGCCTCGGTATCGAGCACCTCCCCAGGTTGCGTTAACCCATACTCCAGCGCGTTAAGCACAAAACGGGTATTTGTATGCACCCACACCTTTAGCTCCGGCATCCGGCTTTGCAGGTCCTCCAGGACGCGCAGCATGTGCATCCGCGAAACCCGCTTCGGACCGGGTAGCCAGCGATGCGGCGACCATAGACGCTTCGGGAACCCCTGTTCAATGCTCCCCGCAAAAAACACATCAATCGGCCGGGTCTCAATGGGCTGCATGGGCAAATCCTGCTGGTTACCGTATCCCAGAGGCATATCGTAAATCGGAGGCATTTGCTGTCCACGCAGCCGGTTGCGCATGTAGCGCCCAGCGTAGCGCAGGGCGCCCGGCAGCCAGTGCACCAACACCCGGAGATAACGAAGGAATACCAGCGTATTCAAATAAGAAGGTCGGCGCAGGAGTCGGACAGCCAGTTGCGGATAGATGCCATAGCATTTGAACGTAACCAGCACCCGATCCACATAATCCGGAATCTGGCTCCACTCATCTCCCATCACAATCGCCACCACATGATCTCCATATTCTGGAAGCTTATCCAGCTTCCACGTAACGAAAAACACAAGCCCGGCTCCTTCAAGCTGTGCCTCTACAACTTGGAGCAACCGATGCAAATAGGACGGCCGCTTTGGTGGGCATGAAAGGTCTATAGCTTCTGGGCTTTCCTTATAACCCAAAAAGCGATAATATCGATTAGGCAAGCTCATTTTTCGCTTGATGCAATAATGCCAACCGATCCACAGCACCTGCGCAAAAAGCCGTCAGTGGCCCTACAGCGTACAGTTCACCTCCCATTAAGTTGGCCATGGTAACCCCCAATACCCCCAATATGGCCAAAGCCATCAAGCTGCGCGTACGGATCCAATAACGAAATGCTGTCAAAATGAGCAAACCTATGATTAGGTGATACCAGAGGCCTCCAAGCAGCCCTAATGCTACAAAGCTATTTCCAAAATGGGTTTCTGTGTTGTATCCTCTCCCCCCAAACTTTAATGCAGCTTTGGTAACGGCTCCAATACCTAACCCCAACGGTTCTCGAAAAGGGACCAGATAACCATTGAGCATCATGCGGAAGTGCGTTTCCGCCGAACTGTACTCTACATCCCCTCGCCGAGCATGAATAAATTCTTGGGCCTGTCGGTCTAGACGGGCCTGCACGCGTGGATCTAAGCCGAGCTGGGTACTTTGGGTCAGAGTCCACGTCAGCCCCACAGCTGCAATAACGGCAGCTAATGCACCCCGTGCAACCCAAACTGCCGTGGTACGTGCCAGTACAGCCCAGAGCCCGACCATCATTGCTAAAGAAAAAAATAGCGGTCCCCTGATTCCCGTAAGGGCTATCGCAACTAGCAACGGAGGCACCAACAGACCAGCACTACGATTGCCTCGGAGAAAAGCTGCCCAAGCCAGCACTGCTCCGATACCAAGAAACTTTCCATACTCTGTGTTAGAAGCAAACAGAGAAATGGGCGCGGGGTTTTTTGGGTCACCCAACCCCGCGTACCAGTTCATTTCCAACCAACGCTGCTGGTGCGGCAGGTAGCCGAAGAAAACTTGATAAGTACCGTAAATGGCCGCCAACAGCGACATAGGTAGCACTAGACCGTAAAGTAGCGTACGCAGTAAGGCTGGTGTGGCATAGGTACGCCCTACCCAAAACCAGCAAATGGGGACAATAAGAAACATCGCTCCAGCTAACCCTACCATCAATCCGCCCTGCTTAGGATTAAAAATTTGCAACACCATGATGGCCATGAGCGCCAGCGTCCACTTGGCCAGCTTCGTGTCGAAGCGGATCTCCCGGTTGACCAGGGCACCTGCGACTACTACCAGCGCAAACACACTCCCCACCATGAGCAATGGATCGGTACCCGACCAGCCAAAGAGGGGAATCAACAGCCTCCGCAAATCCCCCAGAACAATCAGGTAGAAAAACACCGCCAGAATGGCCGCGCGCACGTTCACGGTGGCGATCGCCACAAACAGCTCCAGGAGCATTAAGGTAAAAGCCAGGCGTCCATGCCCTGTCAGCAGCAAAAAGAGCACGGCACCAATGCTCAATAGCCCCAGCAGCCCCAACGCCAGCGTCCGCCGCCAGGAAACAGCTACCATCGGACTTGATATGGACAACGATAGACGCATGCCCATTTTCCCTCATTTCACGCGGCGCTTCAGTATGGATTGTTGTAAACTACGGCAAGCCACTGTCTCCAACATACCCCCTAAAGCGTCTTCAAGCATGCGCCAATGGAGCAATCCTCTCTCAATACCCAAAATCATGATGCACTCTCTGGATTTTATATAGCGCGCCACGGCAGATACCAGCGGAGGCCGCCCTTCTGACTTTCGACGGAAATGTTTCCAACCATTTAAGCCACGAGGTGAGGATCAAGCGCGTTTATTGTTTGGAGCACCGTTATCAAGCGGTCTACAAAGGCTTCCGGGCTAAAGTCGTGAGCGCGGCGGCGCGCCGCCTCTCCCACCCGCCGAGCAAAGTCCGGATCATCCAGATAGCGCCGTATCTGCCGGGCCAGCGTCTCAACATCCTCATAGGGTGCCAGTAAACCGTCCACGCCCTCGGTAATAATCTCACGCGGCCCGCCTTCAGCACCGGCCACCACGGGTTTACCCAGCGCCATCGCCTCGAGTACCACGACCCCGAAAGGCTCCCGGTTTGAAGCGTGTACCACCACATCCATGGCCTGCATCCAGCGCGGAATATCGGTCTGAAACCCGGCCAGCCACACCCGATCCTGCAGGCCACGTCGACGAATCAGCTTGCGCAGCTCGTCTTCGTAGTCCGGTTCCAGTTCATGGCGGCCGCCGACGATTACAGCCCTGGCTTCAGGATATCGCTCCAGAATCTGCGGCATGGCCTGTATGAGCGTGTGCATCCCTTTCCAGCGCTGCAGACGACCGACCATGCCGATCAGCGGGCCGTTTTCGGGCAGCCCAAGCTGCCGACGCGCTTCGGCAGGCGGCGGCAGCTTCTCCGGGTCAAAAGCACTGAGATCAACTCCTGGATACACGACAGCTGTCGGACGCGCTGGCCGCCACCGTCGCTGCGCTTCGGCCGCTGCCTGCGAGCAGGCCAGCACCCCTACCGCCGGAATCCGGGTAATCAGCCGATCCATCCACGCACTGCCCAGGGGAATCCCGTGCTGAAACCAGAGGGCCGGAATACCGGCCAGGCGGGCAGCCACACCACCGTATAGGTGCGCTTTTCCCATCCAGCTCAGCACCAGGGTTACCTTCTTTTGGCGAAATAGTCTGGCAAGCTGTCCAACCACTTGGGTGTATCGAATCGGCTGGCGCAGCCTTCCTGCAGGCAAAATCTGCGCGTCAAAGCCCAAGGCGCGCGCCTCCTCAACCAGTGGACCGCTTTCAAAAAAAATGAGCATCCAATTGACCCGATCATCCGGTAGATGATGTAAAAAAAGCCGTAAGAGCTGCTCGGCTCCTCCGCGCTGCTCCGCAAGCGGCATAAGAATCGCGGTTTTCATAAGGTTTCCTGATAAGCAAGCCGAGTGGCTACGCTCAGGGTTTTCAGAACCCGTCGGGCTAAGCGTGACCAATCCAGATGGGTGGCATAAAACGCGCTGGCCTCTTTGCCTAAAGCCGCACGCAAAGCGGATTGCTGAGCCAAATGCAGCACAGCATTGGCGAAGGCTGCACGATCCCCTACAGGGGTTAGCCAAAGCGCCTTCCCGTGCGCAAAGCGCAGCATAGGATCCGTCAATGGTCCTTCGGTACTGACTACGGCCAGACCGTGTGCCAATCCAGCAATCAGAGAGCCACGCCGCATCGAAGCCCCATCGATGAAGGGTGCCAGCAAAAGGTCCATTGCGGCCAAATGCATAGATACCGCTTCGGCCGGAAGCGAGCCTGCATCCCGCACGAAAATCCCTTCTGGCAGATGATCCCGGAGTCGCGCACCATGGGGTCCTACGTAAAGAACCTCAAACGCCAGGTTCTCTTGTTGCAAACGCACAAGGGCTGCTTGGATATAGTCCAGCAATCGGCCGGCACCAATAGTGCCAAAAACCCCTAATACGAGCGTTTCTGGGGCGATACCCAGCTGATTACGCGCTGCTGCGCGAGTAAGGCCTAGATTCGGGATATTCGATCCTACTGGCCAATGCACTACATGGGCCTGGGAAAACCAAAAGCGATAGCGCTCAACCCAGGGTTGAATCGAAAACGCCACCACATCGGCCAATCGTCCCAAAGCCCAAAACTGCGGAATCTGCCAGCAGCGAAACACCCGGTTTTTCCAGCTAGTAGGCGGCACAAAGTCCTCATGAAACATCAAGGCCACACGCATAGCCGGACACGATCGACGCAATTTACGCAGTACCATCGGCAAAAACGGATTCAATCCCCAGCGGCCATAGCTGAACTGATTGAACTGGACGATCAGCCAGTCGGGCGGATCGGCCGACACGGCCGCTACGAGCTCCCACACGCCCCGCCGGGGTGGATAGCGAAAGGCCTGCACCACTTCGACACCCGGAATGGACCTGGCATTCGGCTGCGCCGTCCATACCCGCACGCTGAGGCCCTCGCGGGCCAGCGCAGCCGCCAGATGCGCCGTGTGGTCGCCGATGCCGTCCAGCGCCGGAGGCAGTGCCGGGAAAAGCAGATCGATTTGCATTTCAGTGCCGGTGATAAAACGTGCCCACAGCTTTGCTGGCCAGATAGTTCAGGCGTTTTAAGCGCAAACGCAACGGAGAATAAAGGCGAATCGGCCCGTCGATGTATTTTAAAAACTCAGCGTCAGGCAGACCGGGCAGCTTGCCTCGCTTTAGCAACAGCCAGAGAAAATTCTTCTTCCAGGGCTTGGGCGCATCCACCGCATGCGACATGGTAAAACCAGCCCCGGTGAAATCCATGGCGTCGGTGCCCATCACGCTGAGCGGTACGTCGGTTACCATCACGCTCAGGTTGAGCATATCCTGATCGGCCACATAGAACGGATGGCTCCGATCCTCAATGTTGTACCCCTCGTAATTTTTAAAACTGGAAAGGTTGATCCCTTCCTTACGCACCGCTTCCATCAACGCCCGCCAGGCTTCGAGCAAGGCGCGATGCTCGCGGCGCACGCCGATAAACCCCCCGTTATAGTATTCGTCGGGACACCGTTGCACCTGGAAGCCATGGCGGCAGGCAAATGTCTGCCACTGGCGCCGAAATGGATGCGTGGCAGGCATGTGCGCATAGGCCCCGTCCAGGCAAAGCGCTACGCCGGCATCAACCCATTCCTCAAAAAAAGACCAGCGGCACTTGACCACAATGTCCGGATCAAGATAGAACAGTCGCTCGGCCTCCAGGCCATAACAATCCCAGAGGTCCAGCATAAAGTGCGGCTTATAGTTTGAAAAGAAAATTTCGGTCTGAAGCGGCAAAAAGCGAACCATACACCCCGGCGCCACTTCCAGGTCGTAGCCCAGCGCTGTCTGACGAACCGCCCGGGCCCAGGATGGAAGCTCACCGCGATACCCGACCCACACGATCCCCCGAAAACCATTTCGATATAACGAGTTTACCAGGGCTCCCACGCCATAGTGGTAATGCCCCTCAAAAAGGGTGCAGACGGCCGAACGCGATGTCTGAAAATCCGCCTTCATCGATCAGCTTGAGGATGCCTCCACCAGGGCTCCGGTCAGCAATTTCCAGAAACGCGCCTGCTGGTCTGATAGTCGAAACCGCTCTTGGGCCAGATGTAGCGCGCCGGCCACCACTTCTTCGCGTCGTTCCAGGGCCTGTTCGATGCCCTGCGCAAGCGCCCCGGCTTCCAGCGTATGTACCTGCACAGCCGCTCCGTAACGCGCCAGCAGTTGCGCTGCCGCTGCATCGGCAGGCCCATGATAAAGGATTGGCAACCCACTCCCCAGATACGTCACCAGCTTTGTCGACAGGCTGTAGCGCGTAAACCAGACGTACTGCGCGCCAAACGGCAACGGAAGATACAGCATATCGACGCGCTCCAGATCGCGCAACACCTCGGCTTCCGGCGCATAGGGCAGCTCCTCCACCGGCACGGTCTGGGGACGAGCGGGCGTCCGGCTCCCCCGGATCATGAAAGCGACCTTCCAATCGGGCCGCCGCACCTTTAGCCGATCGAGCGCTTCGGCCAGTACCTGAAAGTTCGGATGATACGACAGATGCAGGGCACCCATGAAATAGACCACAGAGCGCTTTTCTGGACGCGGACGTGGCGACGTGGGTAGTTCGTCAGGCAAGCCGTCGGTCACGATCTCATAAGGCAGACGACCAAACCAGCGGCTATAGGCCTCTCCCATTGCCTCAGAAATCACAATGCGGCCGGTAGCCCTTTTCCAGACGTAGGCCAACCGGTCCATCAGAAAGTCTAGCTTCGGATGCCCGGCCAGATTGTAGCGCATGTCGTCATGCACATTCAGGAAATACGGCAGGCCATGCCGCTCGGCAATTTGGAACGCCTGCCAGAAAGCCTCTCCATGCGGGATGGCGTGGATGGCCGTTGCCCCTGCTTCCAGGATAGTCCTTTCCAGCTTCCGTTCGAAGGTGGGCCGTTGATACTCGGCCACCCAACGCAGGTAGCGAGCAAAGCGCGTCGCCTCAAGCCTTCCGAAATAGGGCCGCGGCGGCAGGTGCACCTCGCGCCCAAACGGTGGCGGTGCTGGCGGCCGCACGCTCGTGCAGATGCTCAGAAACGGCACCGGGGCCTCCTGCAATAGTGCCCGCAGGATACGTCCGCCTCCACTGCTATCGCGCAACCCAAACGGTTGCACAAAGGCGATCAGGCCGCCTGCCCGGCTTTCATGCGCGTGACCCATCCCCGGTAAATCTCCTCGAAAATGTCCGGCAGCTTCTTCGTAATGTCCCACTGCGGATAGTGGGTTTTCATCTTGGTTAGATCTGAAATGTAGCAAATGTGATCACCTTCGCGCGCTTTATCCACGTAGTCGTAGCTCATTTTTTTGCCGGAGAGCGCCTCGACCATCTCGAAAGCTTCCAGAATCGAACAGCTGTTCCCCCGACCACCGCCCAGGTTGTACACCTCGGCCACGCGCGGCTCTTCGATAAAGCATTCAATAAACCGGGCCACATCGTAGGAATGGATGTTGTCCCGTACCTGCTTGCCCTTGTAGCCGTAGATGGTGTACTTGCGGCCCGTTACGTTGCACTTGATCAGATAGCTCAAAAAGCCGTGCAGCTCCACGCCCGCGTGGTTAGGCCCCGTCAGGCAGCCTCCCCGCAGGCAACAGGTCTTCATGCCAAAGTAGCGGCCATACTCCTGCACCATGATATCGGCCGCCACCTTCGAAGCGCCGAAGATGGAATGCTTCGATTGATCAATGCGAAAGGTTTCCGGGATACCGTTGTAATAGACCGGATCGGCATAATCCCAGCGCGTTTCCAGTTCGACGAGCGGCAGTTCGTTGGGGGCATCTCCGTAAACCTTGTTCGTGGACATGTGCACAAACACGGCCTCAGGCGCGTAGCGCCGGGTGGCCTCTAGCAGGTTGAGCGTCCCAACGGCGTTGACGTCGAAATCCTCGAACGGGATCTGTGCGGCCTTGTCGTGCGAGGGTTGCGCGGCCGCATGCACGATGGCATCGGGCCGGAGCGTCTCGATCAGCTCGAGCACCCCCTGACGATCCCGGATGTCCAGCTCGTGATGGGTAAAGCGGGGCAACGTCTCTTCGAGACGGCACTGATTCCAGCGCGTATCTCCCTCAGGACCAAAGAAAAACGCCCGCATGTTATTGTCCACGCCATGCACATCCCAGCCCCGATGGGAAAAGTACGTGGCCACTTCAGAGCCAATCAGACCGGACGAACCGGTAACCAGCAGTTTACGCATTGTTCTTATGCCTCATTCAGGTCGTTTCGTCTAATAACTTCACAATCGTGGCCCTCAAAATATTGCGCAAGCGGCTTCTCTTACCACCCAAAAATCTGCAGCAGCTTCTGCACCGCACGTACCGGCAGCGTATGGGCCCAGGGCTGCGTAGCCTGCAGCCAGGCATGCACCGCCTTTTCGAACGGCGTGCGCGGATCGCGCAGCTTTCCATCGACGACCACCCCCTTCTGGGCCGCCAGCGCGGCCCAGTCGCGATCCCAGATGTTCAGCTTGCGAAATTTCTCAGGCCCATGCTCCATCAGCCACGTCAGCACTTCATCGTCCCAGTAGTAGCTGTTCTGCTTTTGGATCGTCCGCATGTCAATGCCCTGCGCCTCATAGCCGGCCAGCCACTCAGAGAGCACCGGCCCGGCGCGCCGAATGGCCGCCTCCATGTGGTGATACTGGCGAAAGATGGTGACCGGCCGTTTCTCGGGATAATTCAGGCATTCCCACACCTGATACCAGCGCTGCTTGCTGCGCATGCGGTCCCAGTAAGCGTACTGGTAGTGCAGCACCCTGATTTCTTCGAAATACAGCGCCGGCGCTTCTCTTGGAACCGGTATGCGAGGGCTATGGATAGGCCGTCCTTCATGTGGCGAACCGTCATCCACAAACCCAAACGGCTTGTAAGCCGGATCAATCCAGGCGTAGGTAACATCCGGTCCTATGTTGGCCCATCGGAAGTAGAGCACCGTTCCGGGCGGTGCGGCCAGCAACTGCTGCCACTCTGAGCTCTCCATCCAGTTGGCCGAAAGCATCTCGTCGGCATCCAGCGCAATCAAAATGCGTCGGCCCTGAGCCGGAAGTTGCCTTGCCGTATCGATCAGCAGCCGCTGGCGTGCTCCTTCATCATAGGCGTCATGCGGATTGTCTACGAGCACGACCTTTTCAAACCGCCGGGCAATCTCCCGAGAACCATCGGTTGATTGCTGGTCGGCTATCACGATATAATCGGCCCACGTCGAGGCGCAGCGGAGAAATCGCTCCAGAATCCACGCCTCGTTACGCACCGGTGTCAGACAAATCAGCGTTGTCGCTTTTTTCTCTGCTGTCTGAAGCTGCTGTGGCTTCACGACGCTATCTTCAGCGCGGTCGTTTGCGCTTCGAGTCTTCACAAATGATGTCCGGTTTATTCAACCGTCAGGATGCTCCCTGCTTCTGTTTAGCAGTGCTCGCAAAGCGGCTAAGGACAAATTTTCTCTGGCAAAGAGACAGCGTACCGGCATCTCACAGCCGCACGGGTAATCCCTCGTGCTGCAGCAGCCGTGTTAATCCTTCCCGCAGCGTTATTGTGGGTAGCATCCCGGTCAGCTTATGTAGCCGTGTTGTATCAGCTTGTTGATGGAGCTTATCTACTGGACGTACCCGGGCAGGGTCAATCTGGATTTTGATCTCCTGTCCCATGAGCTCGGCAAGCGTCTGGATGATTTCTTCAGCAGAGTATTCCTGGCCCGTCCCTACGTTGACCACCTCATAGCCCTTAGTCACCCGCTCACCCAGCGCTACCAACAGCCGTGCCACATCTTCGACGTAGATGTAGTCTCGTTTGGTGTGGATGTTGCCCAGCTCAACTATAGGTCCCTGTTGGAGGGAAGCGATAATGTGGGGAATCAGGTGGGGATTGGTTTCAAACGGTCCATAGGTATTAAACAGCCGGACCGACACACAGGCTATCGCCTTGGTGTGGGCAAAATATGCAGCAACCTGCTCCGCAAGCAGCTTGCTGAGACCATAAATGTCGACCGGAGCCGGTGAAAGCGTCTCCGGAATCAGTCCCTCCACGCTAGGATAGATCGCTCCACTGGAGGCCACTACGGCGGTACGCACTCCTGCCTGAGCTGCAGCCTCCAGTACGTTGTAGGTGCCTTCAACGTTCACCCGCAACGTCTCCTGCGGGTGCGCATTACAGTACGGAATGAAGTGTAAAGCCGCCAGATGAAAGACGATCTCTGGGCGCACCTCATTCATAACCGTGCCCAAGGTAGCCACGTCCAGAATATCGGCCTGGTAGAAGTCGACGCGCCCAGAAAACTCCAGCAGATGGTCTACTGAGCCAGCTTTGAGGTTATCGTAGACTACAACCTGATAACCTTGTTCTAAGCAGCGTGCTACTACCCATCGCCCAATGAATCCGGCACCTCC